>Ga0209717_1001057_pt1 | contig 31282 bp, 23 predicted proteins | sample AD_UKC048_MetaG_FD_184418 | JGI IMG/M metagenome (GOLD analysis project Ga0209717, IMG submission 184418) | Active sludge microbial communities of municipal wastewater-treating anaerobic digesters from USA - AD_UKC048_MetaG (SPAdes) (version 2) | ecosystem: Engineered > Bioreactor > Anaerobic >...
CGCTCATTCGACTTACGGAATGCGACCCTGTCCTGTATGATTCCATTCTGTAAATCTATGAAATTTATAGAAACTAAAGTACCTGCAATGAAATTGCAGGGTTTTAACCAATTTTTAAGATAATAAATCGTGCGCCTTGCGAAGCACATTTTCAGGTGAACTCTCTAGTGGTTTACCGGTGTTATCGTAGAATGAACAAAGAATATCAATTGCAGGAACTTCGGAAAATGGATTCACAAATGCAGTACGGTAACGTGGAATCACGTATAAATCGCTGCTGCCTGCCTCAATAAAAGAGAAAAGGCTACTACCATCAACGCGCTCACCAGCAGATAATATTGAGTCGAGGTGCTCCCTTGATGTAATAACAAAATTCAGTGTTTTTAACTTTCCATCCTCTGCCACATAGCGGAAGTTTACCATTTCAATATCATTCTCCTCACAAAAGCGAATAATATCGGCCTTAGTGAATTCTGATGCTGGCTTTTTCAGGAAACGAACCAACTGGTTAGGGTTCATTAAGATTTCTGAATCGTTCATTTTCAGCTATTTTTTAATTTTTAAATTTCGTCAAAACTAATAAATGTTAAGTACTTAAATAGCTTTAGGTTAATGTTTCTTAACATCATTTCGTGAGCAAAAGTCAGACAATTAGATGTTTTTTCTTCGAAAAAGTCAATACGCAAAACAAAAGCCCGCAATCAACAAAGATGCGGGCTGTTTGCCGAATATTTTTATGGAATTCTACCTTAAACTAGATATTCTTTCTTCCAGAGTTTTGATTTTATCAAGTGCATCGGCCTGCTTTTTGCGCTCAAGGTCAACAACGTTTGCAGGAGCGCTATTTACAAAGCGTTCGTTGCTCAATTTTTTCATAACGCTATCCAAGAATCCTTTTGTGTAGTTGAGTTCTTCAATCAATTTAGCCTTTTCTTCGGCAGCATCAATCAAACCCTCAAGCGGAATGTACACCTCAATGTTTCCAACCATAAACGATGCTGCGCCATCAATTTTAGCATCAACATAACTTAGGTTTTCCAATCCGGCTAGTTTTACAATAATAGCCTCGTTTCCGCCATTAAACTTGGAGTTTGCACGAATTGATGTAGATAGTTGCTGCTTAATGGCAATGTTTTTCTCCTGACGGATTGTCCTTACCCCTGCGATTATCTCCTTAACCTTCTCGAACTGCTCAAGGATCTTAGCATCGTATCCATTGGATTTTGGCATAAGGCTAACCATTATGCTCTCGCCATCGTTGCGTTCGCGTAGGTGTTGCCATAGTTCCTCGGTAATAAATGGCATATATGGATGAAGCAACGAAAGTATCTTCTCAAATATCTCAAGGGTTGCCTTGTAAGTTTTGCCATCGATTGGCTGACCGTATGCTGGCTTAATAATCTCCAAGTACCACGACGAGAACTCATCCCAGAACAATTTGTAAAGATTCATCAAAGCCTCAGAAATACGATACTTATCGAAATCATCGTCGGCCTGCTCAATTGCTTTGTTGAGTTGATTGTTGAACCACTCCACACCTGCACGTGCCGATTCGGGCTGAGCTACAGTCTCATCTACCTGCCAACCTTTAACCAAACGGAATGCGTTCCAAATTTTATTACAGAAATTTCGTCCCTGCTCGGTTAATGCCTCATCGAAAAGCAAATCGTTTCCTGCTGGTGAGCAAAGCAACATACCAACCCGAACTCCATCAGCTCCATACTTTGCCATAAGGTCGATAGGGTCGGGAGAGTTACCTAATTGCTTACTCATCTTGCGGTGCAAATGGTCGCGAACGATACCTGTAAGGTAAACATTGCGGAAAGGCTTTTCGTCCATATACTCGTAACCAGCAATAATCATACGTGCCACCCAGAAGAAAAGAATTTCGGGAGCAGTAATCAAATCGTTGGTTGGGTAGTAATACTTGATGTCCTTGTTGTTTGGCTCAAGAATTCCGTTGAAAACGGAAATTGGCCACAACCAAGAGCTGAACCAAGTGTCGAGCACATCCTCATCCTGACGTAAATCAGAAATCTTAAGGTTGGCATTTCCTGTTTCCTTCTTCGCAAATTCAAGCGCCTCTTCCTCGGTATTTGCTACAACATAGCCACCCTCTGGTAAGTACCAGGCAGGAATACGATGTCCCCACCACAGTTGGCGTGAAAGACACCAATCCTTCACATTCTCCATCCAGTGACGGTAAGTGTTTACAAACTTAGGAGGGTATAACTCTATATCACCATTGATAACTGAATCGAGCGCAGGTTGCGATAACTCCTTCATCCTAAGGAACCACTGCATAGATAGTTTGGGTTCAATGACCGCATCGGTACGCTCGCTAAAGCCAACCTTATTAACGTAATCCTCAACCTTAGCAAGATTTCCGGCCTTCTCCAAATCGCCAACAATTACCTTGCGAACCTCGAACCTATCCATTCCAACATAAAGTTTGGCTGCAGGACTTAACGTTCCATTGTCGTTGAAAATATCGATAGACTGAAGCCTATGCTTCTCACCCAACATATAGTCGTTGATATCGTGGGCTGGAGTAACCTTTAGTGCTCCTGTTCCAAACTCCATATCAACGTAATCATCATAAATAATAGGCACACTGCGGTTGATAAGCGGCACAATAACGTGCTTACCCTTTAAGTGCGCATAGCGTGGATCGTTTGGATTAACGCAAACAGCAGTATCGCCAAGGATAGTCTCGGGGCGAGTAGTTGCAATGGTTACAAAACCATCCTCGCCATCTATCTTATACTTTAAGTAGTATATTTTACTTTGAACCTCGCGGTATATTACCTCCTCGTCGGAAACAGCAGTTTTAGCCTGAGGATCCCAGTTTACCATTCGAACTCCACGGTATATCTTGCCTTTCCTGTAAAGGTCAACAAAAACATGGATAACGCTTGCAGAGAGGTGTTCGTCCATAGTAAAACTAGTACGTTCCCAATCACACGATGCTCCTAGCTTCTTAAGTTGCTCTAGAATAATGCCTCCGTGCTTTTCCTTCCATTCCCAAGCATGCTTCAAAAACTCATCGCGAGAAAGTGTAGCCTTATCAATACCCTCAGACTTAAGTTTATTTACAACTTTAGCTTCGGTAGCTATTGATGCGTGATCTGTTCCAGGAACCCAGCAAGCATTTTTGCCCTTCATGCGGGCACGACGGACCAGTACATCCTGTAATGTATTGTTCAACATATGCCCCATGTGTAACACGCCTGTAACGTTGGGCGGGGGAATTACAATACAGTATGGCTCACGCTCATCGGGAGTAGAGTGGAAAAACCCTTTATCCATCCAGTATTTATACCACTTGTCCTCAACCTCAATAGGGTTGTACTTTGCCGATAGTTCCTTAGTATTATTCATTTGTCATTAAAAAAAGTCGAACCGCAAAAATAATAAAATTTAAGAAGTTACGGATTGGACGTAAATTATTTAGATGTAAAAACAAAAAGGGATGCCTCAACCAGCATCCCTTCAATTATTGCAACAGATAAATCTATTTTTTCCCTTTTAGAGAAGCCTTCTCTGCGTCTTTAAGTGCCTTTTCGGCTTCTTTTAATGCCTTTTCGGCTTCTTTCTTAGCATCCTTCGCCTTCTTCATATTTTCCTCACCCTTTTGAATCATCTTTTTCCCATTTTCATACTTCTTAAGGGATTCTTTGTATTTAGCATTCCAAGTTTTAAACTCCTCCTTATACTTTGTCTCTGCTGCTTTTAAATCGGCCTTTGCGGCATTAACTTCATCCTTATCTTTAGAACGCATCTGTTTTTCAAGGGGTTTAATATCGTTAAAATGATCTCGTTCCAACATTTTTTTATCATTCTCTAACTCCTTAATTTCAGATGTGGCCTCTTGCATCAAATCCTTTCCCGCAGTAATTAAACTATCAGCCGACACTACTTTTAAGTCTGTTTTATCGTATTTGTCCTGAGCAGCCTTTACCTTCTCTTCCAATTTCAACAGTTTAGGATCATCCTGAGCTAAAGCATTAGAGTTAAATAAAGCAACTATGGCCAAAAGCATAATGTTAGTTAGTAGAATTCTTTTCATAGTATAGGAGTTTGATGTTAAACAAGTTTTTAAAGATACAATTTTGCACGAATTACTATGCTAAATAAATACGCTGAACTAAAAAATGTGTTTCAAAATATACACCAAATAAAAAATTAAGTTTAATGGATTGAAGCATTCCATGTTAATTAAACACTTCAATCCATTAAGGAAAAGTATTTACTATTTACTTCTTTACAAAGATAAAATCTCCGCCTTCATCACCAGCATCCTTAATATCTCCATAAACTGGTGTTACAGGGCTATTATTGATGACAATATCTTTAATACTTCCAAATATTTCTTCGGCTGTAAGATAATCCTTTGTATTGGTACTAAGCCTATCAACCAACTGCTCAAGGAATACACTCCTGTCAGGAACCTCAGTAAGATTACCACTGGTCATTGCCTTACGGCTAGGTGCATCGTACGCTTTTTTGATAGGGCTAGATCCCTCCTGAAAAGCCTTACGGCTTCGGAATATACTTCCGCCAAAGCAAGCATCGGCAATTAAAAGTGTATGCCTTGATTTTATTGCCGCAACGTAATCGCGAATTTGGCTATTAGCCATCCAGTTTGCAGTGCTATTTGCCTTGGAATCGGTTGGTATCCAGTAGCCAAAATCGGTTTCCTGATCCCAATATCCGTGACCTGCGAAGAAAATTAAAAGATTATCGTTTTTTGAAATTCTACGGGTTAATCTATCCAATTCATTAATAATTTGTTCGCGGGTAGGATCCTTAAGGAAAATAACATTGTTGGGCTCAAAAGTATAGCGCGATGTTAGGACGTTATAAAGTTTCGTTGCATCGTTAATTGGGTTATCCAAATCGGTAATGCTACCATCGGCATAGTCGTTTGCGCCCATTATAAGAGCATAAAATTTCGGAGGAGTCTTTTGTTGGTCGAACACCAAATCGAGTTCCTCTGTGTCGCCCTTAGCAACCTTGCCCGATGCAGTTTTTCTAAGAACAAAAAACTTTTTCTCTACGCTATTCTTTCTTAAATCAACCGCTCTTATTATAATTTCATTCTTACCAATGGTTAGAGGAACAGACACTTCAAATAGTCCATTTTGAGTAACATTTGCATCTATTCCATTTACTACTACCTCATATATACCGCTTTCGTCGGTAACAGAGCCTTTTACAATCATTGCCTCGTCAGTGGTAGCAAACTCTTCTCCGCTAGCCAAAGAGCGCAAGCGCTTATCGTCCATTCCAATGGATGATTGAGCATAAGGTCTGCCTCTAGTTGATTCTTTACCTACCAATGGAACATTGGCGGGCTGAGTTAGAGCAATTACGGGAGCATTACTGTCAACTACTTCAGCCTTCTTAACTGTAAAATGCTGCAGGTCGGAAACCATTTCAAAACGACTGGTTTTCTCAACCTTCATGTTATTGGTTTTTACCGACGTAATTGGCAAATCGCGGAATTGAAGCTTGCCAATTTTTAGGTCGATACCATAAGTTTCGTCAGTAATCAACTCAATGCCTAAATCCAATCGCATTACACGGTCTAAATCGGCAGGAACTCTTTCGAATACAAATGTTGCCTTAACGGTTTCACCTTGCTTTAAGGTGCGTTGTGGAGTTGAGTACCTCTCGTTGCCTACAACTTCAGCAATATTGCCACGCTGCGCATCAAACTTGCGTTTTTTAAAGTCAGTAATGGTGATTAGCCCATTAATCATTTTAAGGTCGCGAGCAGCGCCGTAATTAGTAATAGCTAATGATAGTTCAACGTTTCCTTCTGGAGTTCTATTAAAACTCTCCAATTTAAAAGAAACCTGACGAAAATCGTCCTGTACGGGAACAACCGATTTTGATTCGACCATTACCTTAAATATAACATCAGAATCGAGCTCTTTAAGGTCTTTCAGAACATCCCAAACAATAAGTTGATTTCTACCACCAGCTACCCCAGAGCCAACATTACCAAGCACACTTTTTAGTGGAATAAAGTTTTTTCCACCATCAGTTGAGTAGTATGGCGCAACGTTAAATGTTTGACCTATTCCCTCGCCAGAAATAGCATATTCCAAATTAATCTTCTCGCCTAGCTGTTTTGTAGTAAGCTTATTGACCTGCTGAGAATAACTACTAGTGCTATAGATTAGCATTGTTGCTATAGTTAAACCCAGTAAACGTGTTAATGTTTTCATTTTTTAGGGTATTAAATAGATTCTACAATTTACAATATTTTATGTTTTAATCAACAATAATTCGCAACTACTTGATTAGCCGAACCAACTCTTCAACTTGAATATCTAACTTAAATGTATCGCTATCAAAATTAATGCCGTTTATATTTAACCTAGCGGTAAACGATGCTATCTCTCGTGTTAATGATGTTGACTCGGAAGTATACTGCTCCCCAAGATTTTTAAGTTTGATGCTGCTATTCTGACTATTTAGTGTAAGGTAGTTCAAAAATTGGCGAGAGAAAATACTCCAAAGCCCATTATAACTTGTAAACGCTCTTCGAGGAGAACTCCAATAAGGTGAAGCGTAGGAATAAACATATACTGGGTAATCATTCTCAGCCTGATCATAGAGAGAATAGGACAAGAAACGCTCGCCTTTCTCCCTGTATAGGTAATGGGCTTTCTGCTGTGTGTTGCCCGTAGGACGTTCAATGCTCATCATTTCATACTCAGCCTGCTCCTCAAATGCACCATCCACACTAGCCTCAACAAAAAAAGATGTAGAAATAGCTGTAAGGTTAATTGAATCGGTATTCGATGCATTACTTGGGTTATACGTAAGCAGAACAATATACTCATTGTACCGGGTAAAGTGAGTATCCACCACTGCAAACATCTCGTTGTTAACTAATCCTGATGCCGATAACTTAAAGTAGGTATCGAACCGTTGTCGTAAATTTGTGTAACGGCCTGCTTCTGCTGCCGAAGTGTAGATATCTCTAAAATACTGAACTTTAGAATTCGAGAAAAGCAATGCGTTTGTTTTAGCTCTTAATAAGGCCAACTCCTTTGCTTTTTCCAATTCCATGTCAGGGTCGGAAATTCCAATAGCATAAACCAATCCATTATTGGCTGGTAAATTAAAAAACCATTTGGGCAACGTATCGGGGTAGTAACTAAGAATTTGAACATTCTTGAACTTTCCATTCTTAACGGCTTCAATTCTATCTGCGGTTTCCTTTTCGAAAACTTTATTGAAATCCTGCTGAGATTGCGAAAACAAACAACCATTAGTTAGCAAAACAACAATGGTTATGACCAATTCACGCTTCAACCCTCTTAAATCCATATATACTGTTTTTGTTATAAAGGTAGCAAATAAACACCTTTGAGTAAATTACTTTTTCATTAATTTTTACGTACCTCTGTTTTGTGTTTACGAATTGATTTTAGTCGATGATAATTTAACTTTTGGAATAAAAATAGCACTTCAGTTAATAACTTTAGTCCTAAAGCACTCCCATTTCAATCATTTAGTAATATTTTTACAGCATAACAACATTCAATATGAGCACAATTTACCTTCTAATTGGGATAATAACAGGAGTTACAATTACCATAGTACTGCTAAGCATTAGCTTTGGCAATTTATTTAAAATCAAAACTCATACCAACGAATTAAACAACACTATTAATAGCCTTAACGCCGAGTTAAGCATTGTACACGACAGGCTAAAGCGTAGCGAGGAGCAAACTGAACGGTTATTACAAGATATCAACAAGAAGGAGGAAGAACGTATTAGCACTGTTTCGCAACTCTCAGCATTTCAAACCCGCTATCAGGGGGCAAATGAGCAGTTTGAGCAAATTAAAACTGAACGCGATGCCATAAAAACAGAACTGAACAACCAGTCCGAAATCCTTAACCAAACCAGAATTAGGGCAATTGAACTGGAAAAAGAGAACAAATACCTGCAAGAAGCGCTGGAAAAACAGAAAAAGGATTTGGAGGAAATTGGAGGGCAATTCTCAAAGGAATTCAGGCTACTGGCCGACCAAATTTTAGAAGATAAATCGCAACGATTCACCAAGATTAATCAGGAGAATATTGATAGGCTACTTAAGCCACTCGATGAGAACATTAAACAATTCAAACAGCAAGTACAGGAAGTTTACGAAAAGGAAAGCCGCGAAAGATTCTCGTTAGGAGAAAAAGTTAAGGAACTAAGCGAACTAAACCAAACCATTAGCAAGGAAGCAAAGAACCTGACCGAGGCTCTCAAGGGACAGGTAAAAACGCAGGGCAACTGGGGTGAGATGATTCTCGAATCAATCCTCGATAGGTCAGGCTTAGTGAAGGGACGTGAGTATACAACTCAGGAGTCGTTAAAGGACGAGGAGGGTAAACGTTTTCAGCCAGATGTAATAATATCGTACCCCGACAAGCGTAAAGTGGTTATCGACTCCAAGGTATCATTAATAGCCTATGAGCGCTACTGCAGTGCAACAAATCCTGATGAGCAGAAAAAAGCGATAGAAGAGTTACTTCGCTCTCTTAGAAGCCATATAGATGGTCTTTCGGGCAAAAACTATTCCGATTTAGTTGGTTCACTTGACTTTGTGATGATGTTTATCCCTATTGAACCCGCCTTTATGATAGCCATGGAGGCCGACCACTCCATTTGGAACTACGCTTACGATAAGCGAGTTTTACTTATAAGCCCCACAAACCTTATTGCTGCATTAAAACTAATTTATGACCTATGGCAGCGCGAGTACAGAAACAGAAATGCCATTGAAATTGCCGACAGGGGAGGTAAACTTTACGATAAGTTTGTTAGTTTTCTGGAGAATTTCAAACTAATTGGTGATAATTTATCCAGAGCACAAAAGGTTTACGACACTGCATTGGGTCAACTTAAAGATGGTAGTGGAAACCTAATAACACAGGCTCAGCAACTCAAGGAACTTGGGGCAAAGGCAAAAAAAAGTATACCCGAGGATATGACAAATGGGGCTGATTAAAACATAACTGGCATAAAAATGTTATACGATTCAACCAAACTATACCAATTTATTGTGATATTTGCCTTTAACTTTTTTCGTTTTCTGAGGTCTAAAGTTTAGTCTTAGCAATTGGAGTATTTATATGATATCAATTTGCATACCCATATACAATTTCGATGTAACCGAACTGGTTGAGGAGTTGCTGAAGCAAGCAAATCACATCAACTATCCGGTTGAGGTCTTGCTTTTTGACGACCACTCCCAAAACTTTTTCCGTGAACGCAACTCTCTACTCGCATCAAGGAGTAGTATAAATTACCTTGAGTTTGACTTTAATATTGGACGTTCAAAAATCCGAAACCGTTTAGCAGATGTTGCCAAAGGGGAATGGCTACTTTTCCTAGATTGCGATGTAATGGTGGATGACCCTGATTATTTGAAACGTTATATCGATAACCTCCCAAAAGCAAAGGTAATTTGCGGTGGCCGAAAATATGGCCCAAAACCCTTCAGACATGAACTTTTGCTAAGATGGCGATACGGCGTTGGCAGAGAGTGTAAAACAGCTTTCTTCCGTCAGGTAAACCCATACAGTTCATTTATTAGTGGAAACTTTATTATCGAAAAGGAAACTTTTCAGAAAATTCGCTTTAATGAAGACCTTTCGGGTTATGGTCACGAGGACACACTTCTAGGTCTTGATTTAAAAAAACACAAAGTTGACATCCTGCATATTGATAATCCTACTGTACATTTAGGTTTGGACCCAAATTATGAGTTTTTGATGAAAACTGAACAAGGCGTTCTAAACCTTGCTAGGGTACTACACATAATGCCGTGTATGCGAAGGGATATTGAGAAATCTATTAAACTTCTCAAAGTATTTAGATTCTTACGCCACATTGGGATGCTTTATCCTTTACGCTGGGTATTTAAAGCGCTAACTCCAATTATCAAAACCCGATTGTGTGGGAACAATCCGTCAATAATGCTACTTGATATTTACAAACTTTCATTGCTTGCAAAAATATATAGCCCAAAGTGGAAAAATATTGAACAATAAAAAACCTCGCAATTGCGAGGTTTTTTATTAATAAGTTTATTTAAGTAATAACTCGAAGTCGGCCTTTAAAGGTTGTTTTGTTTCAAGATCGTACAGCGTAATGCTCCGCATTTGATAATAACTTCGCCAGAAGTTACTTAGCGTGTTGATGTACTTCTGCTTTGCTTGGTCACGTTCCGACTGGGCAACGTTTAAATCCAAAACATCAATTTTCCCTATTAAGAAGCGCTCCTTGGTTACATTATAACGATTTTGAGAAATAACATCGGCCTTTTTTGACAACTCCACTTGGTCATTCTGTCTGTTGAATTGCATCACTTTTAAAAATACATCCTGATCAAAATCAACTATGGACTGTTCAACTGTAGTTCTTACAACCTCTCTACGCGATTGAGCCATTTTGACCTTTCCGCGCCCTAATCCCCAATCTAGTATTGGTACCTCAAGTGTTACCTTTAATGTTTGTAAATCATTATAGTTGGCATAAGCATCTTTTAAAAGTTCGGCATCTCTATTTATACCATAGGTGGCGCCAAGATTTGCACTGAATCCTCTTTCCGACCTTGCTTGAGCAACATCTCTGTTTGCCTCGATTAACTGCCTATCGTACTCAAGAATCTTGGGGTTGTTCATCTTTGCCAACGACAACACCTCGTCGTACAGAGCCTGCAACTTTGGAACAGAGTCTGGTATAATCAACTCCAAATCATAAACATCATTCAACCCCAGATAGGACTTTAACTTCGATTTTTTGAGTTGCAAATCCACCTCAGCATCGCTAACATCACTACCGGCATTCAGAAAACTGAGTTCCATTTGTAAAAGTTCATTCTCCGCTATAGTTCCAATATTGTACCGCCCCTTTGCAATTTTATAAAGCGTATCGCTATTTGCGTAATTAAGATTTGCTGTTTTGAGATTTTGCTGTGCTAGTATTAAATCAAAAAACAGACGGGATGCATCCATCGAAATATTCTCTAATGCTTGAATATAGTTACGCTTAGCCTCTTCGTATTTGATGGGTTCAATTTTCTTGTTCCATTTTAACCTATTAAAACCAAATATTGGCTGAGAGAACCCGATTTGGTATGGAATAGATTTATAGGAGGTTGAGTCGTTTTTGAAGTAATCAGTTCTATCGAGAGCTGTACTTACATAGAATTTTCCACCCGTTAAGCCAATGTTCTGATTTAACTCAAATCCCAGCGACGAAGTATTACTATTTCGTTCAACATACTGATAAGAACCATCTTTTTGTAAATCAGCTGACAAATCTCTGTTATAATTAATTGCAGAACCAGCAAGTTTTATACTTGGTAGAAATTCTGCTTTATATGTACGGTACTCCCAATAAGATGCCCTGAACTGATGCTTTGCAAGAATACCCTGTGGTGACTGGTCTTTAGCCAACTGAATAACCTCCTCCAATGTAAGCCTATTAATGGGCTTTTGAGAATATAGCACGGAACAAGATACAGCTGCTAAAAATATTATTGAAAAGAACTTTTTCATCGTTTACTTAATTTTTAATACACTATTCGTACCTAAGCGATTCAATAGGATCCTTCTCTGCGGCCCTTTTTGCTGGCGATAATCCAAATATCACACCAACTGCAGCGGATACACCAAAAGCAATAAGTACAGACAAAGGACTGACAATAGTCAGAATTCCTGCAAAGTGAGTTATCAACTTTGAAAGGATAATACCTAATATTACACCTATCAAACCACCGCTAACGCTTATTAAAACAGCCTCGGAAAGGAATTGAGCAATAATGTCGGCTTTCTTTGCTCCAATGGCCAAACGTGTTCCAATCTCCTTAATACGCTCCATTACAGAGGCAAACATAATGTTCATAATACCAATTCCACCCACTATTAGCGATATACTTGCAATTGCACCAAGCACAATATTGAAAATATCCTTTGTGCGTTGCTGTTGCTTTAGGAGCAATTCTGGAACGGTAATCTCGAAATCCTTAACCTGAGAGTGCCTGCGCAACATCATTCTGCTTAACACTTCCGATGTAGAGGTAATATCCTCGGTTTGGTTAACCTGAATAATAATTCTATCGAGTTGATGGTAATTTTTAGGTGCTTGCGATTCGGTACTGCCACCAAACGACATAATGAATCCGAATCCACGCATTACAGTTCCACCCTCAGAGAGTTTTTTTGAGTTTACAAGGGCTCTATTCTGATATCGAAGCAGAATGCTTTTTGCTGGGACATAAACATTGTCGTTATACACGTTTATCCCACTATTCTCAAAACCTGTTAACTTAATATCGGACTTGGAAAGCACCCCTACAACTTTCAACCAAACATTGCCAAACTTTATATACTTCCCAATTGGATTTACTGTGCTAAAAAACTTTGTTTTAATATTAGAACCAATCACACACACGGGAATACCATGCTCCTCGTGATAAGCATCAAAGAAAACGCCTTCATCGAGTGGAAGATTATACAGCGAAAAATAATCATTGGATACTCCCATAATTTTAGCCGACATCCTAAGCCCGTTATACTGAACAAATGAGTTTAAACTTATTTCGGGGCTTATTTTTTTTACCGAAGGTAAAATCGACTTAATTGCTTCCAAGTCGCTAAGGGTTAACCCTGGCGAGAATTTTTGTTTTTGAGAATTACCACCATTGTCATCGGATGCCTCGGTGTCCTGTGCCTCAAATACGGAGTTGATGATAATATTGTTAACACCAACCATTTTCATCTGCTCAAGAATCTCCTTTTGGGCTCCATTACCAATAGCAAGCATACTAATAACAGCCGCAACACCAAAAATAATGCCCAATGCCGTTAGCATCGATTTTAGCTTGTTGGCCATAATGGCCTCCATAGCAATATTAATATCGTGAGCGTAACGCCTATAGAGCTGAAAGATATTAATATTATCGCCGAACTTACTCAGCTTACTTACTTTCGCGTTTTCGGTCACCACGGTCAGATTTTTTAGTGTCGTTTGCAGGTTTATCGCCTTTTACCATAGAGCCGCCGGGGGCAAATTGCATCATCATTTTTTGCGCATCGGCTTTGGCCTTTATAGCCATTTCCTGGTCTTGACGAAGTTTTTCCTCATCTTGCTTCTTTTTCAAAGCCTTTTCCTTGAGAACTGGTATTAATTCCTCTCCAACTAAATCGAATTTCTCAGGTTTCTCAGGCATCGAGATATAAATCTCATCATCAACACTAAGCCCTTTCTCAACAATTATATAATTTTCGTTCATATCGCCAGGAACAACTACCTGTTTTTTGCCTTTTTTGGTAAACACATAGCTAACGCTATCGTCGGCATGGAGTGCTTCCAGTGGGATATACATTACCGAATCGTACACATTTGTTATAACCTGATTACCTGTTGTCATCGAAGGACGAAGTATGGGGTCGTACTCATTCACGCGAATTACAACCTCAAAAACCTTGGCATCGGTATTGGGTAATTGCTCTCCAATGTTTGCAACCTCAACAACTTCGCCTGTAAATTGCTTCTCGGGGAAAGCGTCAACGGAGATTCTCACAGATTGATTCTTCTTTATCTTGCTAATATCTATCTCGTTAACGTACGTTTTCGAATTCATCACCGATAAGTCAGGAAGTGTTGCAACGGTTAAATCCCACGGGCTAACGCTTGAACCAACCTTACGTTTTGTTCCACCCCACTCGCGGTAATAAATAACCATTCCCGGCTTGGGAGCACGAATTACAAACTTACTTAGAACATCGAGCATATCCTGACGTTCGCGACGCTGACGTTCGAGGTTGATGGCAACCTCCTTCATTGACGCTTCGGCCTGCTCCCTCTTCAAATTATAGTTATGTGATGCTTGACGATGCTCACGCTCTGCTTTATCGAGGTTGATTTGCGCCTGACGCTGTGTGGCTGGAGGCTCGTACTTAGATTGTTCTAGAACTATCTTCTTCTCCTCCATATCAAATTTTAAATTGATAAGCGTGTTGCGCAGTTCACGGAGCTGAAGCGTTGTATCGAGTTGAACCTTCAGGTATGCTTGTTGACTTTTCTCCAACTCATCCTCAGTACTTTTAAGCTGATTGCTAAGTGCCGACCTATCTAATGTTGCTACATAAGCACCAGAATCAACAACAGTACCTTCAGGAATTAAGTCCTGAATTTTTACCTCTGAAATACGGAATGAACGGCCACGAAGTTCAGTTGGTGCAGTAATATCCTCTGAGTTTTGAGCCTTTAACTCGCCGGTTACATTAACCAGAATCTCAAATTTCCCCTGCACAACTTTTGTAAACTGAGGAGCAGCCTTGTCTTTATCGGACGAACCAAAGAAAGTAAAAGCTAAAATAATGGCTACTAAGACCGAAAAGCCAATAATTATTTTTTTTCTCATTGTTTTGTTTGGATTAGAATGGTATATACAAAAGAATAAAAAATTTAACAATGGTTTAACCTACCAATTGTTAAAAGTTGCTTAAACGAAAATAAAAACGAGGTAAACTTTAGTATTATTGCACTATATTAGTTTTTGCTCCATTGCAATTTTAACTAATACCGCAGTGTTTCGTGCATTTAATTTAAAAAGAAGATTTTTTCGATAACTGTTAATTGTTTCAACTCCTAAGTATAACTTTTCTGCAATTTCGGGGTTAGTGTAGCCATCGCAGATAAGTTTGAGTAAATCCGTTTCGCGGGGTGTCAAGAATATTTGTTCATCTGATTTTTTCTTCATTAGCAAATCAACCTCATGGCAAAGGAATGTTTCGCCTTTTAAAACTGTTTCAATACCCTCAACAACTTCCTCGGGCAACGAGTTTTTAAGTATATAGCCCGATGCTCCATTATCAAGCATCTTACGGATTATTGTATACTCACTAAAAGTTGTAATGGCCAGCACTTTTATTTGTGGATATTTCTCGGTAATAGATTTACAAATATCTAAGCCATTACCATCGGGCAAATTAATGTCCAATAAAACCAAATCGATATGCTTTGATGCTACAAAATCTAAACACTGCTTTGCAGTGTGTGCAATAGCCACAACCTCTCCAACCTTTGAGTCGGTTACAATGCTCTGTAAACTCTGAGCAACTAAAGGATGATCGTCGACAATTAGTATTTTATTCATTTTATCTGTGGTGACCAGTGACATGTGACTGGTGACAGATTTTGTGACTTTCAATTATCACTTGTCTCTCATCACTAGTCACAACTAATTATTAGCATTTAAACTCAACAGTAATTTCTGTTCCCTTGCCTGGCTCAGAAAGTATATCAATCCGGCCATTGAACGATACTACCCTCTGCTCAATACTATTTAACCCTACCGATTTAGTTTTGTCAATGGCTTTTAGATCAAATCCACACCCATCGTCATAAACGGTAAGGCTAATTCTGTCCTGCTCCTGCACCAGTTGAACATTAATTTTGCTAGCGTTAGCATGCTTCAAAGCATTATTTACCAACTCGCTCACAATACGGAAAGCAGCAACTTCAAGTTTCTCGTCAATACGCTTTTCAACTCCGTAAAAGTGGTACGTTGCTTTATCGATGCTCCCACAAAAATCTTTTATTGCAGCACTTAGCCCATAACGCATAAGCGATTCTGGCATTAAATTATGCGCCACCCTCCGGAGTTCTTTAATTGAGTTATCAAGCATTTCCAGTGCTGAGTTGAAGGTTTCCACCTGCTCCTCGGGAATAGTTAAACTACCTTTCATATTGGCCATTTTATGTTTTGTAACGGAAAGCAATCCACCCAATCCGTCGTGTAAGTCCTTCGATAATCGAGCACGCTCAGTGGTTTCGCCCTCAAGCAACGATTTTGTAGCAATAAGTTGCTTTTCCTGCTCCAACTGAGCCACTTTCTGTTCGGCTATTTTTCGCTTTTGTTTTAAGCCTTTCATAAAAAGCAATGCGCCAATAAGCCCAAACACTATTATGAATATCAACGAAAGAATAGCTATAAACCTAATCTTTTGAGAATATCTAAGTTTTTGAATTTCATTTTCTTTTTTCTGAGTTTGATATTTTGCATCGGCATCAGCAATCATATTAGCCCATTCTGAATTTAAATCTTCTTCCTTTAGTCTTATTTGTTGCTGAGAATAGTTTATTGCATCTTCATGATGATTTAAAAAAATAGATGATCTTTTCAGCAGATCATAAATCAACCGTAAATCTAACCTATTCGATGTATCGGCAACTCGAAGAGCTTCTAGCCCTATTTTCTTGGCTAATTCGTAGTTCTTCATATCGTAATAATAATCTCCAAGAGTTCTATAACTCTCCATCACTCCTGATACACTATTATTTTCTTGATAGACCCTTAATGCTTCCTTGGTATAACTTATTGCTTTAACTTTTTCACCAATCATATAGTAACAATATCCAACCCTAACCAGAGCGGCTGCATAATAGGTTATATTGATAGGTTTTAGTTTTTTAATGGCTTCGTCACCATATTTAATTCCCTTCTGATAATCTCCATTATTCAATGCGAAAACAACAAGATTTACCAAAGAAACCGACTCTCCTTGTAAATCCTTAGTTTTACGCTGCAACTCCAAAGCCCTTAGCGTATATTCCTCTCCTTTTGCTTGATTTCCTGCAGAATAATAAAGCGAGCCTATATTTGCTAAAATTTTTGCAATCCAAACCTTATCGTCAATATCTTCGTAGTACTTAAGTGCCTGATTATACAACTCAATTGACTCATCGTACTTGGCTGTAATTCTATATGAATTTGCTAAATATGTCTTAGCTTCAACTAATTGTTTAGTCGAATTTTGCAACTCGCTAAATATTTCTACAGCCTTTTTCAAAAATATTATTGAACTATCTATTCTTCCCTGCAAGTAAAGTATTCGCCCAATAGACTCATTAGCTTTAGCCTCAAACTCCTTGTTGCTTGATTTTGAAGATATTTGCAATATCTCATTTGCAAATTTTTCTGCATTTACTAAATCTGATTCAATATATATATTGCATATCTTATCTAATATTTCAAGTTTTTCATTAACATTCTTATACTTTTTAGATGATATAAGAAGGTTTAAAGAATCAATTTTTTGAGACTGACAGCGTGCATCTATCCCCGATAAATTAACAATCAATACACTAATTAGAATAAAAGCTAATCTCATATTTGAATTATTTTTCATAGCAAATATTAAGTTAAATTGAGTTTTTTTTTACCCCTTTTTGGGGGTAAAACAGACAAGTATCCAAAGTTTATTTTACAATCTGATTTTCAATATTAATAATCAATAACTTACCGTATGTTTTGAATAGTGTTTTTTGCAGCATCAGAACGTTTTGTCAGATCTTCCGAAGTATTTGCTGTTGAATTATTACTTCCTCCACCTACTCCATTCTCTCCTCCTAAAATTTTAAGCATTTCATTTTTAGTTAATCTGGCGCAAGTTTTACTCTTTAATATTCTTCTTGTTTTCATTTGTATATCAGTTATAATTGCGCCTACTCTATAATCGGTTTTCGGCTTTCCCTATTCTTAATTGTGAAGATAAAAACTTAACTGCAAAAACCCCCTTTTGGGGGTAAAATCATCCTTAGTAAGCTTAATACCTTTGGTTCAGATTTTAAAACTATAAAAATTATCAATCTAAACTTTAGTGAAATGAAAAAAACATTAACACTTATTGCAGTTTTATGCGGTTTTACTCTTTTAGGAATTTCGCAGAATACCTTTCAGAAAGGCGATAAAGTTGTAAACGCCGGCATTGGTTTTGGAAATGCATTGTACTCTGGCAGTGGTTACACCAGCAAAACTCCACCTCTATCTCTATCATTCGAAATGGGTGTTAAAGACCAACTATTCGATGAGAAAAGCTCGCTGGGTATTGGCGGATACATAGGATATGCAAGTGCAAAATGGGAGTACTCTGGCTGGGGCTGGAAATACTCCAACTTTGTTATTGGTGCACGTGGAGTGGGACACTATCAACTGCTAAATAAATTAGACACCTACACCGGACTAATGCTTGGCTATGATATTATCAGCGCCAAGGAGTTCGGAACATCTATTGGCTACGATTACTCTGCCTCTGCAAGTGGTTTTATTTGGGCATGGTTTGCTGGCGGGCGCTACTACTTTACTGATAAGTTTGCCGCTATGGCCGAAATAGGCTATGGTATAGCATACCTAAACTTAGGAGTTTCCTATAAATTCTAAAAAATAAACGACAAAATTAATTCTAACTAATTGTTTACTAAAAATTTAAAATTATGAAAAGATTACTTTTAGCAAGCGCAGTTTTTGCTGCATTATCGATTGGATTCGCATCGTGCGAAAAAGAGGAAGATGAAAATCAAACTGGTAATGAGGTTTTAATTGTAGACGATATTACTACAGCTACCACTTGGACTTCCGACAATATTTATGTAATTGACGGGGATATTGATGTTGACGCAAATATCACAATTGAACCAGGAACAATTATTAAATTTAAAACAGGAGCTAGTTTAGGTTTTGGATACACAAGTAACGTTACAGTTACTGCAAATGGAACCGCCGACAAGCGTATAGTATTTACAGCCTACGGTTCTAATCCTACTCCTGGCTCATGGGACGGAGTATTCTTTTACAACCACGTGCTTCAAAACTCCAGTTTAACTTATTGTGACTTTTTATATGCTGGTTACTCCGATTGGCCAGCAGTTAGCTTTCGTTGTAAGTTGACATTCAACAACAATATTATTAAGTACGCCAAGTTGTCAGGTATTGATATGGACGTAGATGGTTCTTTTGTTTCGATGGACGGCAACACCATAACCGACTGTGGAACCCACGCAATAGCCTTGTACCCATCTGCAATTCATACACTAGGAGTTAATAATAACATTACCTGTAAAGCAGGCTACGGCATCTTTGTTAACGAAGGCGAAGTAAACTCAACCACTGGAACAAACCTACTCTGGAGAAAACAGCCTGTTCAGTACATTTTTGACCTAGGAAGTGTTATTGAGACTAATTTGACAATTGAGGCCGGAACAACTTTAGCCTTTAATGCTGGCGCGTACCTTAACTTTGGGTATTCGGCTAATGTTACACTTACGGCGGTTGGAACTGCTGCTAACCCAATTACTTTTACATCGAGCAACACATCTCCCGCTGCAGGAGCATGGCGAGGACTTTCGCTATACGGATATACAACTCCAAACACCCAGTTTGATTATTGCAACTTTAATTACGGTGGATACGATGGCGAGCAATTTATCTATGCCCGTGAAGTTAATGGCTTTACAGTTAAAAATTGCAGTTTCAACAATTCTGCTGGTTGGGGAATATACCTCGATTACGATGCCGCTTTGTCTGGAACTAGCAGCAACAACACATTTACAAATTGCAGTTTAGGCGAGATCTACATTTATCAAGAATAGGGTTAATAATTTAAACTACAAAAGACGGGAATCCTGATTGGATTCCCGTTTCCTTTTATAACCTCTCAAATTCTGAAAAACAAAAAACTACATGACAACAAAGTTATTATTTTCAACATGCGCATCGGGAATATCCTTATCACCTAATTCAACTTTACTAATATGCTTACTAAACTTTTGCTTGAAATTCCACTTATCGGAACTCTTCCAGACAATTGCAGAATTGTAGACCACTTCGGTAGTGTTATCGGTAAAAGTAATAAGCAACTTAACGGGAACTGGATACTTCCCTTTTTTAGTAACGTTTAAACTCAACTCGTTATTCTTTACTGTTACATTCTCCAAAGCCAAATCGGCATAGCCGCTCTCGTAGAACCAAGGATTCCAGTACCATGCCCAATCCTGCCCAGTAACAGAGTTCAGTGTTAAGGCCAAATCGGTTGGGGTTGGGTGTTTGCTCTCCCATCGGTAAATAAACTCCTGAAATACCTTGCGGAACATATCCTTACCCAGCATATCGTGCAAAAAGTAGAATCCGATTGCTGCACGCCCGTAGTTTTGCATAAAGTAAGTTGCGCCTGTAAGATGCGTTGTTGGAACTGAAAGCGGAATATCGTTTACGGAGCCCATTGTTCGCTGGCTATATGCACTAATGTAATAATGTGCATTATCGTTACCATACTCCTTTTCAATTTCTTTAGGAATAAAAGTGATTAATCCCTCATCAATCCAACCATAAAGTGCCTCGTTAGTACCAACCATAAAAGGAAAGTAACTATGACTAACCTCGTGCGATGTTACGAAAACCTCAAAATTCTTTTGGTCCGAAGGACCGTCGTTACACATCATTGGAAACTCCATTCCGCCATCGCCTTCCCAAATAGTATTATGAGGGTAAGGATATGGAACACCAAGCAAATCTGATGACAATCGCTCAATTGTCCTACGGGCAATGGCCGCAACGCCTTCGCCTGCCTTTGAGTCAATTTTATAGATATGACCAGCCATGGCGCGACGCTTGGTTTTTGAATCGACCTCAACGCTTGTGGCATCCCAGATATAATGGTCGCTAACGCCAAATGCAAAGTCCGAAACATTATTAGCTTTGAAATGCCACGTATTCTCAGTACTATTTTTAAGCACTTTTTTTGAGTGATAATCCTCTGGGGTGATGATTCTTACCACATCATCGGATTTTTTTGCCAAATCGATTCGGTTATTTATTTCATCGGTAAAAAGCGCCTGAGAGTTCTGCAACTCGCCTGTAGCCCAAGCAACATAATCCTTAGGAAGAGTTATCTGCACATCAAAATTACCATACTCGTTATAGAACTCGTAAAGGCCAGTGTAAGGCTCAACGCTCCAGCCCATAATATCGTCGTAAACGGCAATTTGAGGATACCAGTAAGCCACAAAGTACGATGTGGAGTCGTAACGGCCCATTCTAAGGTTTGTATTATTCGGCAAGTTTACTTTCCAGCCAACCTCCATTTTAAGGCTCGATTTTGGATTTAACTTCGAAGGAATTGGAACAATCATATTGGTTTCCCTGTAACGCAATTTGCTTGCAGGAATCTCAACCCCATTAATGCTTACCTTTTGCACATCGACTCCAGCAACGCCAATATCGGTTGGCTCAACAGGGGTTTGGCGCATGACCTCTGGCTTATAGAGGTTTTGGTATAATCTTACCACCAAGGCCTTCAAAGTATCGGGACTATTATTGTCGAGAGTTACAATTTCTGAACCTGTAAGCACGCCTGTTCGAGGGTCGAAACTGGCTTTTATCTCGTAATTGGTCCGGTTCTGGAAATACTTTGACCCAGGTTTCCCATCCAAAGTTCTTGTCCCTCGGTCAATAGCTCGTTGTACGTTTGTGGGTATAAATAAACTCGATTGCTGTGCGCTTGCGAGCTGAAAGCCAAACAGGTAAACAATTCCGAATAGTAAGTGTTTTGTGCTCATAATAATTTTGAATTTAATTTTAAAAGAAATCCGAATTCTAAAATAATACACATTAGAACTTGCAATATCTGAAAGGTTTAAGAAGAAACCGAGCCAAAACGCTGCAGCAAAGTTAATTTCTGTGAAAAAAATGATTTCCTAAATGATTCTTCTATGACGAAACCAAATATATATCAAGCCTGAAATTAAAAGCATTATTCCAAGTACAATGAAATAGCCGTTATGCCACTGTAACTCGGGCATAAAACTAAAATTCATTCCATACACCCCAGCAATAAATGTCAATGGCAAGAAAAAAGCAGAAAAGATTGTAAGCAACTTCATTACATCGTTGCTGCGCTTTGCGGTGATTGATAGGTAAGTGTTTAGTATAGAGTTAACATCCTCAATAACCTCGTCGTAATGCAGCGTGTAGTTTAGTGCTGTCTCCTTTAAATCCTGTAATAACGAGGCTGAATCGGGACTTACAGTTAAGAGGTTAAATACATTTTGGGTTAACTGCAGGATTTTTTTCGATATCCTAGCTTTCGACTTCTGGAAATATAACGCCTCAACGGAAATGGATTTACCATTCTGAAGGAATATCAACTTTTCAAATTCATCAATCCTATCGCTTTGGGTATGCAAAGGTTTTTCATAGGTTAATAGCATCTCGTTAAAAATATCGAGCACCAATGCCTCTGAACTATCATAAATTAGGGAGCGGTTACTAAGAAAATCAAACTTAGCCCTATGTACGGTTATTAGTAAACTCCCGTTATAAAAGAACGCTATTTTATTTGATAACTCTCCAACTGTGGTTACATTGGCAGTGTGATGCGCAGAATACGCTCTAAGAATGACAAAGGTATAATCGTTTATTTTCTCAATCTTAGGCAAGTGTCCTTGCTCAAGGCTATCCTCCAACAAGTTAAAATCGATATTGAAGGGCTGAGTTATTTCCTTAAGTTCCTCCTGTGTTGGTTTTTCAAGGTCAATCCACTCAAAGGTGTTATATTTTCTGATGGTCTTGCTCATACTAATCTATGTATTTATTATATCTGAGTAGATATTTAAAAAAGTCTATTCATCGTCACCTAGCCATTTCCTTAATCTCATCAAAACCATCCATTACATTCTTAATCATCAGCAAGCGCTGGTTTATGTTGATTAATCGCGTTTTAAGATTCATATTCTTAACAATTGCCAACTCCTCGTTGGTTAGCGTGGAATACTTCCGCATTACTTCGATTTTTGTTACTACAAACGATATTGCTTGCAGAATATTCTCGTAAACAAAACTGCTTTTGGCCTTTATCTCATCGCCTTTATTGGATGTTTTAATAAGTTCTTGTCCTTTATTGTTTATTTTACCACGCTTTCGGAGTTTTTCGTATAGTTCAATATTCTTATTCTCATCCGATTTGTAGAAAACACTTTCTAGAATATCGGTCTGCAGAAGTTTTATAATAGTCTTTATTTTAGGGTCGTTGGCTTTGGTGTTGCTAAATTTATCAAAGTTTACTGTTTTTAATACCTCAAGGTTGTTTACAATTTCTATATAAAGTAGGCGAAGGTATACAGTTGTATCCTGCTTAATACGTTGGTACTTTTCAATTTTGCCTATTACCGTTTCGATAAAATCTACAGATTTTGTCCCGATATTTACTCCTGTTTCAATGGTATTGAGCATAACTTAAAGATTTTGTTACCAAAACTAATCAAAAAGTTTTAACTGCTCAGCATAATTGGCCGAATTCTCCAACCTAAGTAATTTCTGCTTCACATCCACTCCGCCCGCATAGCCAACTAATTCGCCATTACTACCAATAACTCTATGGCAAGGAACAATTATTGAAATTGCATTTGCTCCATTGGCTACGGCAACAGCTCTTATTGCCTTGATGTTACTCAACTTTTGCGATAAACCCATGTAGGTTTCTGTTTTTCCATAAGGTATTTTGAGCAGTTCGTTCCAAACACTTTTTTGAAAAGGGGTACCAATCAAGAGTAACGGCAATTCAAAGTTAATGCGCTGTTTCTGAAAGTATTCTGCTAGTTGGCGTTGTGTTTCTATTATTAAATCTGTTTGTTTAAAATCGAATGGTGCCTGTAATGCTTCTTGAATTCTATCGTCAATAGCCTGCCGCATTTTTCGGTAACGCCAATCGCACAGGCAAAGTTTGCCATCAAATTCGCCAAGAATAAGCTCACCGTAAAGAGTTTTAAAATGCTGAATACAGATACTCATCGTTCAACAATTTTACCATACCAATTCTTCCATAAATCCATAGCTAAACGCTCATTACCTTGCTCATCATAAAGGCCTGTATCGCGCCAAGGGAGCGCATCGGGGCTACTCCCCAGTGCATTCTGCCATAGCGCATCATAATCTCTAACGCAAAACCATATCACAAACTCAACTCTCGATTTGTTCGATTGCTCTAAAAACAACTTCAAAAAATTCTTCTGTTTCTCCTCCGAGCCATTAAAAGTAAGTATTGGCGCTGATGCGGTTTGCCAAACCTGAGCAGAATAACTGCTCTCGCTCACTGCTATTGGTTTAGTGGTTAATCCAAATAGTTGTGACAAGTAATTATCTGGAAAACTCTCTGCAAGAAGTCCGCTCATAAATGGGTGTAGCGAAAAAGAAACAAAATCGACATAAGGTTCAATGTCCCTCAACCCATTAATTTGTTGCTCCAGGTTATCCTCGTTGGACCATTGAGGGAAATATGGTACGCAAAACATGCTAACCGATATTGGTAAATTTGGATAAACTTTTTTCAACTCAGAATAAATGTGCTGCTGCAATTCCACATATTGACTCCAAACTTCGGGTTTATTCCTAATCAGCAGATTACTCTCCACCCCTACAAGCAAATAGTCGGGCGCAAAGTATTGAACCATTCTTTTGGCATAATTCAGAAAGGCTACTTTTACTTTATCATCATTAAAAGCAAGGTTACTCCATTCCTCCGGAAGCGTTTGATTTGGCAAAGTTCCTCGATAGTTAGCCAATCCATTTCGAGAAACATTCAAGGGACTAATCTGTAATAAAACCTTTTGTTTGATTCCTTTGAGCGCTATACGTGATTGTATTTCGTCAATAAAACTTTGAGGAAAAGGCGAGCCATCGTATGATTCTTGCCAAGGAACTCCCTCCTCCATATGTTCAGATATAATATCGCCGTAAGTAATTATTTTATCGTATGTCCAACTCTGAGCTTCAAGAGTATTATCGTAATGCCAAGGCGAAAAACCCATGAGAAATGAACGAGAGGCAACCGAACTATCTTTCTGGCAAGCAAATGCAAAGCACAGAATAGTAATTACAATTAAACGCCCTAAGTTTAAGTTACTTTTCATACTAATATATGTTACTAGGCCTATTTACAGTGACTTTTAAAATATTGATATGAAATACTATTCCCCAACTCCGATGATTTTTTCCAATCGTCACAGGCCTTGTCATTTTCTTTAATTCTGTAAAAACAGACTCCCCTGTTCGATAGCACATTAGCATTGTTGGGCTTAAGCTTTAATGAATAATCATAATCCTCAATTGCTAATTGATACTGTTCTTTTTTCAGAAAACAATTACCTCTATTGAAGTAATAAAGGTAGACCAAATCAAAATCCTCCCCATTAATCTTACTTAAGTTAATTGAATGTGTGTACAAATTCAAAGCACTATCAATTTCATTATTCATCCTATAAATCTCTGCAAGGTAAAATGATATTTCATCATCATCATTGAAAATCCTGTTACCCTTTCCCAAAACTCCCTTAACCTCTGGGGAAAAATTCTTTGCAGCTACGCTGGCATTATACATAACAGTATATACTCCTCGGAAGGTAGAGTCATAATTTACAGCATCAATAATTAACCTAATTGCTTGATTGTACTCCTTGGAGTGAATTTTTCTTACAGCTCTATTAGTAATGTTAATCGCGCTATCTCTGTCATCTAAGCTAACGGTGTAGTCTTGAGCACTTAAACAAACCCCGCAAACTGTAAAAAATAAAATCAATAAACACCTAATCATAATAATCAATTAAAAAAATTTCTTATCAAACTCATCAATACATCATAACTAATAGGTTTTGTAATATAATCATTACAGCCTGCTTGAATGGCTTTTTCTTTATCGCCTGCCAATGCGTGAGCTGTTTGTGCAATAATTATAACCTTGCTATTGAATTTTCGGATTGCTTCGGTCGCTTCCAACCCAGTTAATTCAGGCATTTTAATGTCCATTAGAATCAAATCAATATCAGGGTTCTTTCGAATAATATCAACAGCAATTTGTCCGTTGTTAGCCTGAAAAATTGTAAAATCCAAATTGCCTAGCATCAGGGTTAACAGCATGCTTGAGGCTGAATCGTCCTCAGCTACCAGAACCTTTAATTTAGGTAGATTCGATTGCGAGAACTTAGGCTCTACGAATGGTTTTACCTCTACAGCTAACTCTTGTTGAACGGCGGGAATTGTAAAATGGAAAACAGAACCAACATGCTCCTCGCTCTCAACCCAAATTTTGCCACCAAGCATTTCGACAAAAGCCTTGGTAATTGATAAGCCCAGCCCTGCTCCTTGGTAGGCTCTTTTATCACTAATATCGGCCTGAACAAAGCGTTCAAAAACGGCTTGCTGCCGATTTTTGGGAATCCCAATACCGGTATCCCTAACCAAGAACTCAAAATTGTTATCCTTGCAAAAATATTCTACCTCAATAACACCCTTATCAGTAAATTTTATAGCATTCTTAATTAGGTTTGTAAGAATGGCGTAAATTTTTTCGCCATCGGTATTTATAATCGAACTCTCAGCACATAATCCTTTTTTAAGTAAGAATGCAAGTCCTTTACGCTCGGCTTCGGGTTTAAAGAAGTCGTAAAGGTATTTTAATTGCTCATCAATATTAGTTGGAGCAATCTTCAACTTCATTTGCCCCGACTCAATTTTCGATATATCAATTATATCATTAATGATATTCAATAGCCTAAAGCCACTCTTCTCAATAATATTAATGTACTCCCGCTGCTCCTCAATGCTTCCCTTTGCTTGCTTAAGCAAACTAGTAAAGCCAAGAATTCCATTCATTGGAGTTCTAATCTCATGGCTCATATTTGCAAGGAATGCCGATTTTAGCCTATCGCTCTCCTCTGCTTTCTCCTTTGCTTGAAGCAACTCAATTTCAGTTTGCTTGCGCTCGGTAATATCAATTGTAAATCCAGCAAGAAAACGAGGCACACCTTTCATCTGAATAGGAAATTTTATTGTCGTATAGAATCGTCCATCCAACTCCTCCTCAATTTCATACACTTTACCCTCCTGCAATATTTTCAAGTCGTCAGCAACCATACTTTTTGCAAAATCAGAAGGAAACAGTTCATACATCGTTTTGCCAAGTAGTTCATTTATTGGTTTCCCAAGCATTTTTTCAAAATTATGGCTTAAATGGAGGGATCGAATATTGGTATCTTTGAAAAATACGTAAATGGGGCTATGCTTCATAAACTGATTGAATATTTCTTCAATTTCTTCAGCCTTTTCCTTAGCTTTTATAATTTCTTTTTCGAATTGTTTAATGTAAGTAATATCTGTAAATACAGTTAGCATTGAAGGTTTACCCTCATACAGAAAAGGGAATGCAGTAACAAGAACATCTATAATTTCTCCGTCAATCCTAATAAATTGCTCCTCAATCGTTTCGGCCTTTGAGTTGTTTGCTATGCTTGATTGAATTCTTTTAAGGGCGGTTTCTCTATAATCGGGTTGTACAAAATTTAAGGCTGGTAATCCTATTAGATTCTGAATACTATCAGACTTCATAATTCTTGCAGCAGCTTCGTTGCCAAACACAATAATTCCATTCTGATGGATTATAACTCCATCGGGAAGGATAGACACCATTTTTTTGTATTTTGCCTCGCTTTCCTCTGCAACTTGTTTTGCTCTTACAAGTTCCAGTTCAATCTCTTTCTTCTGTGTAATATCTTCAGAGATACCCAGTAAATATTTGTTATTGCCTAATTTATCTTTAATTGCAATTTTTTTTGTGTATAGAATTTTAGTTCCAAATTTGGTGTCAATTTTTTCCTCCTCTATAACCAGTAGGTTTTCTTTTTCAAAAACCTGCTTATCCTTTGATGTAAAAAAGTCTGCTTGATCTTTTGGGAAGAAATCATAATCAGTTTTGCCAATTAAATCTTGTTTTTTTATGCCTAAAAAATCCTCACCGGCCTTATTTATCAGAATAAACCTAAGGTCTTCTGCACTCTTAATAAAAATCATATTTGGAATATTCTCTAGAATATTCATTAAGAACGCCTCGCTATCCTCAACTAATTTCTTTGCCTTGTAAAGTTCCTCATTTGTTTGAAGCAATTCCTCGTTTAAGGCTAGGTATTCTTCATTTTGCTCCTTAAGAACTTGCTCATTCTTTTTCCTATCTGTTATGTCCTGAATAATTCCAACCCCACCAATCAATTTTTTATTAGTATATATTGGTGCAAAAAGAACTTGCACAGGTGTTACTTTATTGGCTGTGACCGAACGGTAATAATCCTCATAATACCCTTGACCTCCAGTCAATGCAATTTCAACCGTTTCTACAATCTTTTTATCGGGTAATTTTAACATATCAAGACCTTCCAAGGCTTGCTTTGACGACCCAATTATTCTAACAAACTCCTCGTTGCAAGAAATTATTCGAGCTTTGCTATCGAAATGAATAAGCCCAAGCGGAGCATTCTCAAAAACCAAACGATACTTGGCTTCGCTCTCCTCTGCTATTTCTTTGGCACGGATAAGTTCAAATTCCGTTTGTTTCCTTTGATTAATATCTCTGTTAACAAATAAAATACCTACTGGATTATTATTAGAATCGTGAAGCACATTGGCGTTGGATTCACAGTAAAATTTCGAACCATCTTTCCTGAGCATTACATACTCCGCAGCACCGGTTAAATTACCTTTTAGCATTTCGGAGATTAAGTATGATGCCTTTTCTCTATACACTTCATCTACAAATTCCAAAACGTTTCTTCCAATAATTTCCTCAGCAGTGCTATATCCCCAAAGAGATACAATTTGATTAGTTACAAATTGAACAGTACCATCGAGTGCCGATATTGCAATACCATCGGGCGATGTTTCTATTATGGTTTTTAATTTCCGCTCATTCTCAATTAATGTTTTTTCAAAAACCTTTCTTTCGCTGATATCACGCATAAACGATTGATAAGTTCCATTGGGCATCTTACGCGATGTCATTTCAACAATCACAGTAGAACCATTCTTACGAAGAATCTCCCTTTCGGCAGTAATAATCTCGCCCTTATCCAACAAATCGAACCTCAAGGGTTTTTTATTTAGTTCTGACGAGGAGAACAGTTGTCGTATATTCATGGCAAGCAATTCTTCCTCGGAATAACCTGTAAAGGTTACTGCTCGCATGTTAGCCATAATGAAATTACCTACGGCATCGCCCTGAAAGAACGCATCGGGCGCTAACTCCAACAATAAACGATAATTTTCCTCACTTTCGTGAAGTGACTTTTCTGCTTTCTTCCTCTCGGTGATATCCTGATGCATAAGTACAAAACGCTCTGCAACACCATCTGTATCAAACAAAGGAAAGGCTACCATCCTAACCCACAATGGGGTATCTGGTGCATTTTCATCTACTATACGAGCATTATATTGCAAATCGGGGAAACGGACAGACTCTCCGCTCTTTAACTTTTCAAATAAGTAATCGTATTTAAACTCCCTAACCAGTAAATCATCAAAAACAGAATAATTCTTTGGAGGAGTTGATCCAAACAATTTTTTAAACGACTCGTTTACCAAGAGTGTATACCCACCCTTATCTACTATTTGTAACGAAATAGGATTGTATTCAATAATGTCACTAATTTGTTTCAATGAAATACTTTGCTCATTCAGAGTTTTTTTATGCAACAGTTCCAATGCATTATACTCTTGTCTCATATTCTCCAACTTTCGAATGAGCTCTTCCTTCGATTTATCCTTCATGTCCATAGTGGCAACGATTAATAATCAGCAGTTTATTATCCTAAGCCTAACAGAATAATGCAACTTACAATTTATTTCTTTTTCTTGAAATACGGTAATGGATACAAATTTAATGTTTGACCAAAAAGAATTAAATTTGCACCTCAAATTATCAAATAAAATGAGTAACCATAAAGTTAGAGTTCGTTTTGCCCCTAGTCCAACTGGGCCATTACATATTGGTGGAGTTAGAACTGCACTATTCAACTACTTTTTTGCCCGCAAGCATGGCGGCGATTTTATACTTCGAATTGAAGATACCGATTCGCAGCGCTTTGTTCCTGGAGCCGAGGATTACATCAACGAAAGTTTACGCTGGTGCGGAATTAAGATAGATGAGGGAGTAAAGGAGGGGGGACCACACGCTCCATACCGCCAAAGCGAACGTAAACCAATTTACAAGCAATACGCCGATAGGCTTGTGGAGAGCGGAAACGCATACATTGCGTTCGATGCTCCCGATGTTTTGGATAAACTCCGCACCGATGCCGAGGCAAAAGGCGAGGTGTTTACTTACAACTACTCTGTTCGTGAAAAAATGGAAACCTCTCTGGTTCTTTCGGCAAGTGAGGTTAAGCAACGCATAGAACGTGGCGACCAGTGGGTTGTACGTTTCAAAATGCCCGAGAACGAAGAGGTTGTTATGCAGGATTTAATTCGCGGCGAGGTTCGTGTAAACACATCAACACTCGACGACAAGGTGCTCTTCAAAAGCAGCGATATGCTTCCCACATACCATTTGGCAAACGTTACTGACGATTACCTAATGGAAATCTCGCACGTAATTCGTGGTGAGGAGTGGTTGCCTTCGTTGCCATTGCATGTGTTGCTATACCGTGCCTTTGGTTGGGAGGATAAGATGCCTTTGTTTGCACATCTTCCTCTATTACTTAAACCAACAGGAAATGGAAAACTCAGCAAGCGCGATGGCGACAAAATGGGATTCCCTGTGTTTCCTCTACTATGGAAATCGGGCGAAGGAGAAATCTCAAGGGGTTACCGCGAGGATGGCTATATTCCAGAAGCATTCGTGAATCTGCTTGCACTTTTAGGGTGGAATCCGGGCACAGAACAGGAACTGTTCACAATGGATGAATTGATTCAACTATTCAGCATTGAGCGTGTAAACAAATCGGGAGCTCGATTCGACCCCGAAAAGGCTAAATGGTTCAACCACCAATACTTAATACGTAAAACCGATAAGGAGTTGGCAGAAATGTTCTTGCCGATATTAGAGCAGTACAACTTTGACGTTCCTTTCGAAAAGTTAGTGCGCATTGTTGGTTTGGTTAAGGAACGCCTAACTTTTGTTCACGAAATATGGGAACAAACCAACTTCTTCTTTGAGCGTCCTCTGGAGTACGATCAACAAACCGTTGCAAAATTCTGGAAAGAGGATACTGCTGCAATTATGAATGAAGTTACTGATGTTGTTAGTGGCATTGAGAAATGGGATGTTCAAACCATTGAGCACTCAATTAAGGAGTTCATAAATGCTAAGGGTTACGGAATGGGCAAGGTGATGAATGCTGTAAGGCTTAGCCTTGTTGGCGCATCAAAAGGTCCAGGCGTTGCCGATATTTGCGAAGTGCTTGGCAAGGATGAAACCATTCAGCGCTTCAAGCAGGCGGTTGCAATACTTGGAAAGTAATTAAACTTTTTTAAACATTGTTAACCGACTAAAATCTTAAATCGGCATATTGTATATTTAACTTATTGATAATCTGTATTCATTTTTTAACTTCAAAAACAAAGCCCTCTTTTTTTTACCCTGTCAACGGGAACAAGCTGTT
>Ga0209717_1001058_pt1 | contig 31234 bp, 24 predicted proteins | sample AD_UKC048_MetaG_FD_184418 | JGI IMG/M metagenome (GOLD analysis project Ga0209717, IMG submission 184418) | Active sludge microbial communities of municipal wastewater-treating anaerobic digesters from USA - AD_UKC048_MetaG (SPAdes) (version 2) | ecosystem: Engineered > Bioreactor > Anaerobic >...
GCCCTTCGAGGGCATGATGAACCAGGAGGCGATGTGGTCGATCAAGGCCTACCTGGAAACGCGCCGCGAGAAGCCGCTGTGAGCCCGACGCCGGGCCGCCCCAAGTCGGGCGGCATCCCCCTCGGGGGGATCGCGCGCAGCGCGCAGGGGGCGACGATCACTCGGCGTGCGGTTCTGGGCGCCGGGGTGCTGGCGGCGCTGCCCGGTCTTCTCTCGGCCACGCCGCTGGACAAGGTGAAGTCGCGCGGCACGCTGGTGGTCGGCCTCTACAAGGACATGGCGCCCTTCCATGCCGATGGCGCGGGCATCGACGTCGAACTCGCGCAGGCGCTGGCCGAAGCACTGGGCGTGAAGCTGTCTGCGCTGCCGTTCCCGGCCGACGACAACATGAACGACGACCTGCGCAACATGGTCTGGAAGGGCCACTACCTCGGCTACGGCCCTGCCGACGTGCTGCTGCACGTGCCGGTGGACCGGCCGCTGATGCAGGCCAACCCGCAGGTCAGCATCTTCGCGCCGTACTGGCGCGAGCGCGTGGCAGTGGCGCGCAACGTCGAGCAGGTGCCGGCGATCGAGTCGCTCGGCAAGCTCGCCGGCAAGGCGGTGGCGGTGCCGGGGCAGTCGCTGGCCGGCTGGCTGCTCATCGGCGCCGAAGGCGGAGCCTTGCGCGAGCAGCTGCGCACGCAATGGAAGAATGGCGTCGAGGCCGCGCAAGCCCTCAAGCGTGGCGAGGTGCCGGTGGCCGCCGGCCTGATGTCGGAACTGCAGTCGGTGCTGCGCGGCGACGCGCGCTTCGCCGTCGAGCCGCTGCCGTCGCCGCGTGCGCCGCGCGAGGGCTGGGCGGTCGGCATGGCGGTCAAGAAGGACGCCACCGAGCTTGCCCAGGCGCTGCAGGCGGCCCTGGATCAGATCGCGTCGAGCGGGCGCCTGGCCGCGATGTTCGCCCGCGCCAACGTGGGCTGGCGCCCTGTTTGACCGCGAGCAGGCTCGCTGTGGCGCACTGGAGCAGCACCAAGGGTATTCCCCGGGCGCCTGGAGAGCTTTCCTGCGTCGAGGTCGGTGCCGACGCCGCGCCCTGCGGGAGCGGCGTCCGGTGCCCGATGCTCAGTGCACGCTGACTGCGCCCATCAGTCCCATGTCGGCGCCCGACAACAGCTTCTCGATGTCCACGAGCAGCAGCATGCGCTTCATGTCGCCCTGCTGCACGGTGCCGATGCCGAGAATGTGGCCGGCATCCACCGACGCGTTGAACTCGGGCGCAGCCTGGATCTGGTCGGGCATGAGTTGCAGCACGTCGGACACCGAATCCACCACCACGCCGACGATGCGTTGCGCGACGTTGAGCACGATGGTCACGGTGCTGCCGTCGAGCGCCGCGTCGGGCTGGCCGAACTTCAGCCGCAGGTCGACGATGGGCACGATGACACCGCGCAGGTTCAGGATCCCCTTGATGAAGTGCGGTGCGTGGGCGATTCGCGTGCAGGCCTCGTAGGAGCGGATCTCCTGCACACGCAGGATGTCGATTCCGTACTCCTCGGCGCCGAGGCGAAAGCTCAGCACCTCACGCGAAGCCAGGGCCTTGTCACGGGAGGCCGCGACGTCCTGCCTGGCAGCATGTGGCGCAATCTGCGCGGTCTGGGGCTGGTCAAGTGTTTCCATGTCTGCATTCCCTGAGGTTGCGGTGCATGACCGTCAGAACTGTTCCCAGTCGTCGGTGCCGGTACGCGAGCTCGCATGTGCGGCCGGCGGTGCGGCAGCCGGGGCCGGCATCGCGGAGGACGCCTTGGCCTTGCCGAACTGAGGTCGGGTGACGTTGACGGCGCGGTGGGGGCCGCGGCGCTCGATGGTCGGCGCCGGCTTGTGCGCCACCTTCGGGGCAACGGCGGCCAGGCCTTGCACGTGACCTGCGGCGCCGCCGCTGATCTTGAACACCGCCACGGCACTGACCAACTGCTGCGCCTGCTGCTTCAGGCTGTCGGCCGCTGCGGCGCTCTCTTCGACCAGGGCCGCGTTCTGCTGCGTGACCTGGTCCATCTGGCTCACCGCCTCGCCGACCTGTGCGACTCCCGCGCTCTGCTCGGTGCTGGCGCTGCTGATCTCGCCCATGATGACGGTGACGCGGCGGATGGAGGTCACTACTTCTTCCATCGTCACGCCGGCCTGGTCGACCAGTGCGCTGCCTTGTTCGACACGCTCGACGCTGGCCGTGATCAGGGTCTTGATTTCCTTGGCCGCTTCGGCGCTGCGCTGCGCCAGGTTGCGCACCTCGCTGGCCACCACGGCGAAACCCCGACCCTGCTCGCCGGCGCGCGCGGCTTCCACCGCGGCGTTCAAGGCCAGGATGTTGGTCTGGAACGCGATGCCGTCGATGACGCTGATGATGTCGACGATCTTCTTGCTGCTGTCGTTGATGGCGCGCATGGTGCCCACCACCTGGCCCACCACCTCTCCGCCCTTCTGCGCCACGGCGCTGGCGCTCATCGAGAGCTGGTTGGCCTGGCGCGCGTTGTCGGCATTCTGTTTGACGGTGCCGCCCAGCTGTTCCATCGACGCGGCCGTTTCTTCGAGCGCGCTGGCCTGCTCTTCGGTGCGCTGGCTCAGGTCGGCATTGCCGCTGGCGATCTGCGCCGAACCGGTGGCGATGCTGTCGCTGCTGTTGCGCACCGTCGACACGATGCCCATCAGGTTCTCGTTCATGGCCTTCAACGCAGTCAGCAGGCGGCCTGTCTCGTCGGTGCTGTTGACGTCGATGAGTGAGGTGAGGTCCCCTTCGGCGACCCGTTCGGCGACGCCCACTGCTTGGTTGATGGGGGCGGTGATCGAGCGCGTGATCCACCAGGCCAGCAGTGCGCCGATGCCGGCCATGCCGGCCAGCAGCGAGAACATCAACAGCCGTGCTCGCGCGTAGTCAGCGGCGCCTTCGTCGACGGCCTTGGTGACGAGCTCGATCTGCAGGTCCTTCAGGTCGTCCAGCGCCTTGATGTAGGCGAGTTGCGCGTCGCGCATGCGCTCGGCGAGCAGCGTCGCTGCTTCATCCTTCTTGCCCGCCCGTATCAGGTCCATGAACTGCAACTGGATGGGAGAGTAGGCGGCGCGCGCGCTGACCAGGGCCGCCAGGCGCTTCTTGCCTTCGTCGCTGGCGATGGTGGCGCCCATGGCCTCGATGGTCTTGCCAGCGCGTTCCCGCGCTTCGTTGACAGTGGCGAGCGCTGCCTGGACCTTGGCCTCGTCACTCCAGATCAGCGTGTTGCGCAGTTCGCGGGCGACCAGGTTCACGTCGTCGGTGATGGCGGCGGCCTGCTGTACCTTGGGCACCCGGTCGCTGCCGATCAGCGCAAGCGACTCGTTCACGTTCGACAGGCGCGTCACGCCAATGATGCCCACCAGCAATGCCAGCGCGATGAGCGCGGCAAACGCCAGACCCAGCCGCGAGCCGATCTTGAGATTGTTGAATACGTGCACGATCCGATACTCCTGTTGGTGGGGACACCAACCGATCAGGAAGGGCAATCGTCCGGCGTCAGGGCGGCCGGTCCATGGGGTCGCGAGGCAGCGGGAGCTTGTTTCCCAAGGGGTTGCCTTTCATTGTCGGCAGCGCCGTCGGCGACTTGAGGCAAACGGCGCGTCGAGCCGCGGCGTGCGGCGTCAGAGGCCGAAGGTGTCGCCGCCGTGCCTTGCCGGCAGCTCGGGCATGCGGAATCTGCATCGGGTGCGGCCCCTGAGGGTGTTTCCATGGCGCCCGCAGACGAAGAAGCCATGGGCTGCAGCGGGCCTGGCGCATGGCCAGGCTGCGCACGTTGCAGGCCCTGGCCTGTTCGCCAGCGGACGGACACGAGTTGTGACTCGCTGGAGCAGATCCTAGGGTTTGTCCCAGATGGTGGATGCCTCTCGCCCTCAGCAAGCTATGTACGTTCGTGCATAGCGCCCGAGGCGGGACGCCGCCTCACACAGAAAAGGAAGCTCTCCATGCAGAAGACGCTCAACATCAACCCCGAGAAGTGCACGGGGTGCCTCCAGTGCGAAATGGCCTGTTCCTTCGAGAACTACGGCACCTACGCCACGGCCAAGTCGCGCATCAAGGTGTTCGACTTCCATCACACCGGCCGCAAGGTGCCCTACACCTGCACGCAGTGCGACGAGGCCTGGTGCCTGCACGCCTGCCCGGTGGAAGCCATCACGCTGGACAAGCTGACCGGTGCCAAGGTCGTCAATGAGACCACCTGCGTGGGCTGCAAGGTCTGCACGATCAGCTGCCCCTTCGGCACGATCAACTACGTGCAGGAGACAGGCAAGGTCCAGAAGTGCGACCTGTGCGGCGGCGACCCCGCCTGCGCCACGGCCTGCCCGACCGGCGCCATCACCTACACCGATGCCAACTGGACCGGCCTGAACAAGATGGCCGCCTGGGCTGACAAGCTCGGCAATCAACCTTCTGCCGCGTAAGGGGAGAACACACATGTCCTGGGCTGGAAAGATCCTCCGCGTCAACCTCACCGCCGGCACCGTCAAGTCGGAACCCCTCAACATGGACTGGGCGCGCGCCTACCTCGGCTCGCGCGGCCTGGCGACGAAGTACATCGTCGAAGAGGTCGACCCCAAGGTCGACCCGCTGTCGGAAGCCAACAAGCTGATCTGGGCCACCGGCCCGCTGACCGGCACCATGGCCTCCACCGGCGGCCGCTACACCGTCGTCACCAAGGGCCCGCTGACCGGCGCCATCGCCTGCTCCAACTCCGGCGGCTACTGGGGCGCCGAGCTGAAGATGGCCGGCTGGGACATGGTCATCTTCGAAGGCAAGTCGGCCAAGCCGGTGTTCCTCTACATCGAGGACGACGTGGCCGAACTGCGTGACGCCTCGCACCTGTGGGGCAAGAGCGTCTGGGAGACCGAGGAGACGCTGAAGAAGCAGCTTCAGCAGCCGCTGGCTCGCGTGTCGAGCATCGGCCTGGCCGGTGAGAACCTCGTGCTCTACGCAGCCGTGGTGAACGACCTGCACCGTGCCGCCGGCCGCTCCGGCGTCGGTGCCGTGATGGGCAGCAAGAACCTGAAGGCCATCGCCGTGCGCGGCACCAAGGGCGTGGGCAATGTCGCCGACCCCAAGGAGTTCATGAAGGTCACCTTCGAGAAGAAGAAGATCCTCGCCGACAACGCCGTCACCGGCCAGGGCCTGCCGACCTACGGCACCCAGGTGCTGATGAACGTCGTCAACGAGATCGGCGCACTGCCGACGCGCAACCACCGCGACGTGCAGTTCGAAGGCGCCAAGGACATCTCCGCCGAGGCGATGGCCACGCCGCGCAAGACCGACGGCAAGAAGCACCTGGTGACCAACCAGGCCTGCTTCGGCTGCACGATCGCCTGCGGCCGCATCAGCAAGATGGACCAGGGCCACTTCACGGTGCAGAACAAGCCGCAGTACTGGGGCGCCTCCGGCGGCCTGGAATACGAGGCGGCCTGGGCGCTGGGAGCGGCCAACGGCGTCAACGACCTGGAAGCGCTGCAGTACGCCAACCTGCTGTGCAACGAGCAGGGCTTCGACCCGATCTCCTTCGGCGCCACCATCGGTGCGGTGATGGAGCTCTACGAGATGGGCGTGCTCACCAAGGAGCAGCTCGGCATCGACGCCAAGTTCGGCAGCGCGCAGGCACTGGCCTACTTCGCCGAGATCACCGCCAAGGGCGAAGGCTTCGGCAAGGAGATCGGCCAGGGTTCCGCACGGCTGACCAAGAAGTACGGCCACCCGGAGCTGACGATGAGCGTCAAGGGCCAGGAGTTCCCGGCCTACGACTCGCGCGGCATCCAGGGCATGGGCCTGGCCTACGCGACGAGCAACCGCGGCGCCTGCCACCTGCGCGGCTACACCGTGGCCTCCGAGGTGCTGGGCATCCCGGTCAAGACCGACCCGCTCACCGCCGAAGGCAAGCCCGAACTGGTGATCGCGTTCCAGGACGCCACCGCGGCGTTCGACTCCGCCGGCATCTGCATCTTTACCAGCTTCGCCTGGGGCCTGGCCGACGTGGCACCGCAAGTCGCCGCCGCCTGCGGGCCCGAATTCACGCTGGAAAACATGGCCAAGATCGGCGAGCGCATCTGGAACATGGAGCGCGACTTCAACAACCGTGCCGGCTTCACATCCAAGGACGACTCGCTGCCGCCGCGGCTGCTCAACGAGCCGGCCAAGACCGGCCCGGCCAAGGGCCTGGTCAACAAGCTGCCCGAGATGCTGCCGAAGTACTACGCAGCCCGCGGCTGGGACGCCGACGGCCAGCTCAAGCCCGAGACGCGTTCGCGTCTGAGCCTGTGACCTTCGACATGCTGCAGTGAACCCGGAAGGCGGTTTGCGGACCGCCTTTCGCTTTTCAGGAAACCGAAAACATGAACCACGTGATCCTCGGCGCCGGCCCTGCCGGCGTGATCGCCGCGGAGACGATCCGCAAGCACGCCCCGAACGACCGCATCACCCTCGTCGGCGACGAGCCCGAGGCGCCGTACTCGCGCATGGCGATCCCCTACCTGCTGATCGGCAACATCCAGGAAGAAGGCACGCACCTGCGCCACACCGCGGGCCACTTCGACGGCCTGTGCATCGAGCTCAAGCGCGGCCGTGCCAAGGGCATCGACAGCGGCCGCAAGCACGTGCACCTCGAGGACGGCACATCGCTGCCCTACGACAGGCTTCTCATCGCCACCGGCTCCAGCCCGATGCACCCGCCGATCCCCGGCATGGACCTGCCGGGCGTGCAGACCTGCTGGACGCTGGCCGACGCCCGCGCCATCGCGCAGCGTGCGCACAAGGGCGCGAAGGTCCTGCAGATGGGCGCCGGCTTCATCGGCTGCATCATCATGGAGGCGCTGGCCGCGCGCGGCGTGGAGCTCACCGTGGTCGAGATGGGCGACCGCATGGTGCCGCGCATGATGGGCCCGACCGCCGGCGGCATGATCAAGGACTGGTGCGAGAAGAAGGGTGTGCGCGTCTTCACCGGCACGCGGGTCGAGGCGATCGAGGCGGCCGGTACCGAGGAGCCCACGGGCCTGCTCGGCAAGATCGCGTCGGCCGTCGGTCTCGGCTCGGGTGGCAAGGCCGAAGGCGGCGCGATGAAGGTGAAGCTCTCCAACGGCCAGTCGCTGCAGGCCGACCTCGTCATCAGCGCCACCGGCGTGCGGCCGAACATCGGCTTCCTGAAGGACTCGCCGATCAAGTGCCTGCAGGGTGTGCTCACCGACGAGCACATGCAGACCACCATCCCGGGTGTCTACGCCGCCGGCGACTGCGCCGAGGCCTTCGACGTGACCAGCGGCAAGACCATCGTCAGCGCCATCCAGCCCAACGCCGCCGACCAGGCCTACATCGCCGCGATGAACATGGTCGGCAAGGGCGCCACGCTCAAAGGCGTCACCCAGATCAACGTGCTCGACACGCTGGGCCTGATCTCCACCAGCTTCGGCGACTGGCAGGGCGTGCCCGGCGGTGAGCATGTGGAGCTGACCGACCGAGCCGCCGGCAAGCACCTGAGCCTGCAGTTCAAGGGCGACGTGATGGTGGGCTGCAACAGCATCGGCTGGACCGATCACGTCGGCGTGATGCGTGGCCTGGTCGAAGGCCAGGTGAAGCTTGGCGAGTGGAAGCAGACGCTGCTGCAGGACCCGACGATGCTGATGGAGGCCTACCTCGCCAGCGCCCAGGGACAGAGCCAGCGCGCGCTCGTCGCGCCGAAATGAAAATCACCTTCAAGCTCTACGCCAGCCTCACGCAGTACCTGCCCGCCGACGCGCGCTACGACAACCGTGTGCCGCTGGAGCTGCCCGAGGGCAGCTCGGTGGCGCAGGTCATCGAGCCCTTCGGCATGCCGGAGAAACTGGTGCACCTGGTGCTCGTCAACGGCACCTACGTGCCGCCCGAGGAGCGGCTGAGCCGCGTGCTGCACGAGGGCGACGTGCTCGCCATCTGGCCGCCGATCGCGGGTGGCTGAGCCGGCGGCTGAACTGCATGCAAGCGTACTACCCCGCCGACTTCAAGCGGGAGATGGGCTGCACCGAGGCCGAGCTGCTGCGCTGGCTTCCCGGTGCGGTGAACGGCCGTGCGCTGACCCTGCTGCCGCGCTCGGCCGAGATCGCCATCGATGGCGGCCGGCTGGAACTCGCCTGGCGCGACTTGCCGCCGCGCCAGATCGCGCTGCTGCGCATGCCCCGGCTGGCGATCGCGTTCCACTTCGAAGGCGTCGGCGAGGTGCAGCGCCAGGACTTCATGCGCTACTTCGACCTGTTCACGCAACGCGGCGGCGGCTGAGGGCAAGGCGCTGGCATGTCCTGCGGCGCAGGGCCCGCCGGCCCCCCGTCTTCGAAATGCGCGAAGATGGGCGATTCATCGTCAGGACATCGCGCGCGTTCCATGCAGTCATTGAAGAAGCGCAAGCAGTGCGGGGCCCACGCTGCGCTGGCCGGTTCGCCGCTCGCAGGCTGCAGTGGCGGGATGCTGTCCTGGCGCCCGGCGCTCTGGCTCGTCGTGGCCGCGCTGATCCTGGCCTGTCTTCCGGCTGTCGCGCAGAACACCCGCACGCTGGTCGTCGGCAGCGAGCAGGATTTCCCGCCATTCGCGGTGGGCATGACCGATGCCACGGCGAATGGTTTCACGGTCCAGCTCTGGCAGGCCGTTGCCAACGAGCAGGGCCTGGCCTACCGCCTGCGCGTCCGGCCGTTCGACGAACTGCTGCGCAGTTTCAAGGCCGGTGACGTCGATGTGCTGCTGAACCTCGCGAAGTCCGACGAGCGACGCCAGTTCGCCGACTTCTCGGCCACGAATGTGGTGGTGGGCGGCGCCATCTTCGTGCGCCAGGGCGACGGGCGCATCCAGGCGGAAGACGACCTGGCCGGCAAGTCCGTCATCGTGATCCGCAGCGACCTCGCGCACGACTATGCGATCGCCAAGGGCTGGGCCAGCCGCCTGGTGCTCGTCGACACCGCCGAGCAGGGCCTGCGCCTGCTCGCCAGCGGCCAGCACGAGGCCATGCTGATCAGCAAGCTCGCCGGGATGCAGACCATCCGCAATCGCGGCATCGCGGGTGTCGAGCCGCTCGCGGCCCGGGTCGGCTTCTCGCAGCGCTTCGCATTCGCGGTGCGCAAGGGCGACACCGACCTGCTGTCGCGCATCAACGAAGGCTTGGCCCTTGCCAAGGCCAACGGCACCTACGACCAGCTTTACGAGGCGTGGTTCGGCGTCTACGAGGACAAGCGCCTGGGCTGGCGCGAGTTGTGGCCCTTCCTGCTCGGCGCGGCGCTGATCGCCGGCGTCGCCTGGCTGGCCGCGTTCCGCCGGCGGCTGCGGCGCGACCGGCGCAATGCGGCCGTCCTGAGCGACAGCGAAGCGCGCTGGAAGTTCGCCCTCGAGAGCGCCGGAGACGGCGTCTGGGATGCCGACCTGTCGACCGGCAGCTCCCTGTATTCGAAGCGATGGAAAGAGATCCTCGGCTACCGCGAAGACGAGATTGGCAGCGCGCCCGACGAATGGACGCGGCGAATCCATCCGGACGATCTGCCCCGTGTCCAGCGCGAGAACCAGGCCTGCATCGACGGCAAGTCCGACAACTTCGTCAGCGAGTTCCGCATGCGGGCCAAGGACGACCGCTGGGTCTGGATCCTGGACCGGGGCAAAGTGGTCTCCCGATCGGCCGACGGCAAGGCGCTGCGCATGATCGGCACGCACACCGACATCACGGCGCGCAAGGCCGCCGAGGCCCATGACGCCGCCCGCGCGCACGTGATGATGCTGATCGCGACGGGCGAGTCGCTGCCGCTGATCCTGGAATCCATCGTGCGCGATCTCGAGTCGCGCGCCGACTGGCGCTGCAGCATCCTACTGGTCGACCCTGGCGGCTCGAGCCTCGTGGTGGGGGCCGCGCCGAGCTTGCCCGAACGCTTCATTCACGGCTTCGATGGCATGTCGATCGCTGCGGACGAAGTGCCTTGCGTCGCGGCGCTGCGCACCGGGGCACGCGTGGTCTGCGAAGACACATCGGCCGACCCGCGCTGGCCCCGCTGGCGATCGCTTGCGGAACAGGCTGGCCTGCGGGCCTGCTGGGCCGAACCGATCCGCAGCGCGGAAGGGGCCGTGATCGGCGCTTTGGCCAACTATCACGCCCAGCCGCGGGTGCCGTCGTCCCCCGAAATCCACGCCGTGCTTCAGGCGGCTCAGGTGGCATCGATCGCCATCGAGCGCAAGCGCAGCGAACAGGCGCTGCGCGAGAGCGAAGCCTCGCTGTCCGAGAAGTCACGCACCCTGCAGGCCACGCTGGAGCGCATGGAGCAGGGCGTGATGATGGTCAATCCGGAGCAGGTGGTCGAGGTGTGCAACCGCCGCGCCATCGAGCTGCTCGATCTGCCCGCCGGACTGATGGCGTCCCGGCCGCGCTTCGCGCAGGTGCTCGAGTACCAATGGTCGACCGACGAGTTCGCGCACACGCCCGAAGACCTGCGCCGGTTCGTCCGCGAAGGCGGCATCCTCGACCAGCCGCAGCGATACGAGCGCAAACGCCCGAACGGGCTGGTGATCGAGGTGCAGAGCGTGCCCATCGCCGGTGGCGGCGTGCTGCGCACGTACACGGACATCACCGAACGCAAGCGTGCCGAGGCCACGCAGCTGGTGCTCGAAGCCCAGTTGCTCGAGGCCCGCAAGCTCGAGGCGATCGGCACGCTCGCCGGCGGCATTGCGCACGACTTCAACAACATCCTCGCGGCGATCCTCGGCAACGTGGCGCTGGCCCGCGAGGATCTCGAACCCGGCCATGCCGCCCAGCCGTTTCTCGAGCAGATCTACAAGGCCGGCCAGCGTGCGCGCAGCCTGGTCCAGCAGATCCTCGCCTTCAGCCGGCAGCAGCCGACCGAGTTCGTCGCGGTCTCGCTGACGCGCCTGATTGATGAGACGGTCGCCATGCTGCGGTCGACGGCAGGCGAGTCGGTGGACCTGCAACTGAGCCTGCCCGACACCCGGCCGGCCGTGCACGGCAACCCGACGCAGTTGCAGCAGGTGCTGATGAACCTGGGCACGAATGCGCTGCATGCGCTGCGCGACGGCGCCGGGCGCATCGAGATGGGCCTGGCGTCAGTCCATTTCGAGCCAGGAGGCCCGCGGCCGCCGGTGGCCGGGCTGAACCCGGGCCACTATGCGCATCTGTGGGTCGCCGACGATGGCATCGGCATGAGCGAGGAAGTGCGGCAGCGCATCTTCGAACCCTTCTTCACCACCAAGCCGGTGGGGCAGGGAACGGGCCTGGGCCTGGCCGTGGTACACGGGATCGTCGAGACCCACGGCGGCACGATCGAAGTGAGCAGTGCGGTCGGGCAGGGCAGCCGCTTCGATCTGTACCTGCCGCTGGCCGGCACGGACAGCAGCCCGGCGCCGCTCGACGAGATTGGCCTGGGCCCGGCGCGCGGGAGCGGCCAGCACGTTCTCTATGTCGACGACGACGAGGTGATGGCCCTGATGGTGCAAGGCCTGTTGCAGCGACTCGGCTATCGCGTCACCGTCTGTCCGGGGGCCGGCGAGGCGATCGAGGTCGTCACCCGTGATCCCGAGGCCATCGACCTCGTGGTGACCGACTTCAACATGCCCCAGCATTCCGGACTCGACGTCGTGCGCGCCCTGGCCGGCATCCGGCCCTCCTTGCCGGTGGTGATCAGCTCGGGCTATGTCTCGGAAGAACTGCGTGCGAATGCGTCGGCGCTGGGCGTGCGCGCCGTCATGCAGAAGGAGCACACGCTGGAAGAACTCGGTGCCCTGGTGCACGAGGTGCTGCAGGCGAATCCGGTGCGGGCTGCGGGGCGGCCGACGGATCCGATCTGAGCATCGGGCGCGGGTGATCGCGCGCAGCGGCCGGTTGTGGCCGGCTTGCTAGGATGGCCGCATGTTCCGGTCGCTGATCCAACGGCTCGTCCTGCTGGCTGCGCTCGCGACGATGCCGCTGTCGCCGTGGGCGGCACCGGCGCCTGCGGCCGCGGTGCAGACCGTGTGCACCATCACCGTCAATTCGCCCGACGAGAAGGAAGCGCTGCGCCGCCACCTGCCCGAATCGAAGTACCGCTTCGTCGAGCTCGTCGAACGCGGCCGCCCCGACTGGCTGGCCTCGTCGTGCCGCGCCGGCATCTCCTGCGACGTGCTCGTCATCTCGGGCCACTACGACGGCGGCAACGAATTCTTCTCGGACCAGCTCGAGGTGCAGGAGCACCTGCCGGTCGATGAGCTGGAGCGTGTCTCGTGCAGCGGCTCCTGCCCGGGGCTTTTCTCGCGCCTGAAGGAGGTGTACCTGTTCGGCTGCAATACGCTGAACCCGCAGCCGCAGAGCAGCGCGTCGTCCGACATCGTGCGCAGCCTGGTGCGCGAGGGCCTGGCGCCGAAGCAGGCCCAGCGCGAGCTGCTGTCGCTCGCGGCCGCGCACGGCGAGAGCAGCCGCGACCGCATGCGGCAGATCTTCAAGGGCGTGCCGGTGATCTACGGCTTCTCGTCGTCGGCGCCGCTCGGCCCGATCGCGGCGTCTACGCTGGAGCGTTACCTGCACAGCAGCGGCGACCGCGAGATCGGGCGGGGCCACCCCAGCGGTCGCCTGCTCGGCTTTTTCGCGCCGTTCTCGATGGCCGCGACTCAGGGCATGACCGACGAGGACCCGCACCTGCAGGCGCGGCATGACATGTGCCAGTTCGCCGACGATCGCCGGCCGCCGGCCGAGAAGCTCGGCTTCGTGCACCAGATCCTGCAACGGCACACGGCCGAAGCACGGCTGTACATCGATCGCATCCGTCGTCTGACGAGCCTGCTCGACGAGCGGGCGCGGCAGCAGCCGGCCGTGGCGAGAGAACTGGCCGCCATCGCCGGCGACGCGGCGGCGCGCGAACGATTTCTGGAGGACGCGCGCGTGGCCGAGCCGCCGACGGCGCGGATCCGCCTGCTCGACGTCGCGCGCGACCTGGGCTGGCTGACGGAAGACCGGCGCTGGGAGGAGCTTGCGCTGATGCTGGGCGAACTGCTGTCGCGCCGCGAGGTCGGCGTGCCGGAGATCGGGCTGGCCTGCAGCCTGAACGCGCAGGGCGATCTCGACGGCGCATTCAACCGGCGCGTTGTGCCGGGAAGCGTGGCCGACGACGTGCCGCACGCGGCCGTGCGCGCCTGCCTGGGCAGTGCCGAGGGCCGCGCGCGCCTGCTGCAGGCATTGCAGAGCGTGGACGAGTCCGACGTGGCGATGGCACAGGCCTACCTGCGCCATCGGCCCATCACCGACGCAGCGGAGCTGCGCAGCGTCGTCGCCGGCATCGCCGGCATGGCGCCGGGCGATGCCCAGGTGCGCGCACTCGAGTCGCTGGGCCGCCACTACCTTTCCGACAGCGAGGCGCTGGACATGCTGACGGATCTCTTCGCAATGACGCCGTCATGGGAGGTGCAGAACGCCATTGCCGGCGTGCTGATCCGGGCCGACCGGCACGCGCTCGGCCGCACGCGGCTGCTGCTCACGCTGCTCGAAAAGCGGCGCTCATCCGCGGACGGCAGCAGCATGGTCGACGCGCTGATCCTGCGCTTGCAGACGCCCTGATCGGGGCCTGGCATGACCTGCGTCAAGCCGCGGCATTCACTGCGGAACTCGCTGGCCGTTACAGGCTCTTTCCACGCTCCTGGTGCTTGTGGAAAACTTACCCCATGGTGTATCAAAGCCGCCTTTCTCGCATCGTCCCGCGCGTGCCGGCCGTTCTGCTGGCCTGCGCGGGTGCGGCTTGGTCGTTCGGCGCCCACGCCGCGCCGAAGACGGTGTGCACCGTGACGATCAACTCGTCCGACGAGAAGGAGTCCTTCCAGCGCCACCTGCCGCCGGGTGACTACCAGTTCGTCGAGCTGGTGCAACGCGGCAAGCCGGACTGGCTGGCCTCGGCGCGCCGGCGCGGCGTGAGTTGCGACGTGCTCGTGATCTCGGGCCACTTCGACGACGGCACCGAGTTCTATACCGACCGCCACGACGACCGTGAATTCCTCACCGTTCATGAAATGCAGCACGAGTCGTGCAGCGCATCGGGTAACGGTCTGTTCTCGAAGCTCAAGGAGGTGTACCTGTTCGGGTGCAACACCTTGAAGTCCGAACCGCGGCACGTGGCCGAGGGCGAGATCCGGCGCAGCCTGCAACGTTCCGGCCATTCGCAGGCCGATGCCGAGCGCGTGGCCGCACAGCTCAGTGCACGTTACGGCCAGAGCAACCGCGACCGCTTGCGCCACGTGTTCAAGGACGTCCCGGTGCTCTACGGCTTCTCTTCGAAGGCGCCGCTGGGGCGCACCGCCGGGCCGCTGATGGAACGCTACTTCCAGACCGCGCCGGCGGGCGAGGTCGGCAGCGGCCGCCCGAGCCCCACGCTGCTCAAGCTGTTCGGCCCGAGTTCGATGATCGCCGTGGCCGGCCTGAGCGACGCCGACCCGCACGCAGCCTTCCGAAGCGACATGTGCGGCTTCGCGGACGATCGGCCGTCGGACGCACAGAAGGTGGCGTTCATGCACGAGGTGCTGCAACGCGACGTCACCGAAGTGCGCATGTTCCTCGATCACCTGGAGCGCTACACCGCGGCGCTCGGCCCGCAGCGGCGTGCCGTGCCCGAGGTGGCCGCGGCGCTGGCCTCGATCGAGCGCGACCGCAGCGCGCGAGATCGCTATCTCGAGTTCGCCCGCGACGCCGACGAATCGACGGTGCAGGCGCGCATGATGTCGCTGGCGCGCCAGCTCGGCTGGCTCACGCCGGCCCAGGAGCAGGCCGAGTTCCTGCGCATGGTCAGTGACCGCATGGCGCGCGGCAGCCTGGGCAAGACCGAGGTGGATCTGGTCTGCACCACCTACCAGGAGCGTGAACCCGGCCTGGCCCGGCAGGTGATGGCCACCGGTGCCGTGCGCGCCGGCAACGTGGCGCATTCGGCGGTGCTGGCTTGCCTGGGCAGCCCGCAGGCGCACGAAGAGACGGTGCGTGCGCTGACCAGTTCGCGCGACGAGGACGTCGCCACCGTGCAGGTCTACCTGCGCCACCGCTCTCTGGCCGACATCGGCGAGTTGCGCGCCGTCGCGTCGGGAATCGGCCGCATGACGGCGCCGGCCGCGCAGGTGCGGGCCCTCGAGACGCTGGCCAAGCAGCGCCTGGCCGACGTGCAAAGCCTGCAGGAGATCGCACGCCTGTTCCCGCTGGCCCGCTCGCTCGAAGTGCAGCGGGCGATCGCCGGCATCCTGATCCGCTCCGACACCAAGATGCTCGCGCGTGCCGACCTGGCCCGCTCGCTGCGTCAGCACCGGCTCAAGTCGCCCGACGGATCGGACGTGATCGACATGCTCATCCGCGTGTTGCAGTCGACCTAGCCACGCACCGCCGCCTCCGGCTGCGCTCCGGCGCTGCTGCCGAGCACTTGTCGAATCGGGCCGGCTTCGATCGTCGTGCCTGCATCGACCCATCGGAGTAGTGCATGAAGACCTGTCTGACCGCCGTGGCGCTGCTGCTGGCGGGTGCGGCCGCCAGCGCCGAACCCACCGCCTATGCGATCGACCCGAGCCACACCTTCCCCAGTTTCGAGGCCGACCACATGGGCATCTCGGTGTGGCGCGGCAAGCTCAACACGAGCCGCGGCAAGGTGCTGTACGACAAGACCGCAGGCACCGGGTCCGTCGAGATCGTGACCGAGCTGGCCAGCATCGACTTCGGCATGGACGCGCTGGCCACCTGGGCGCGAGGCAAGGACTTCTTCGACGTGAAGAAGCACCCTCGCGCGGTCTACAAGGGCAGACTGCAGTCGCCGGTCGACGGCGTGCCGACCCAGCTCGTGGGCGAGCTGACGCTGCACGGCGTGACGCGCCCGCTCACCTTGAAGGTCCACTCGCTGAAGTGCATCCAGCACCCCATGCTCAAGCGCGACTACTGCGGCGCCGACGCGAGCGGCAGCTTCAACCGCGACGACTTCGGCCTGGGCGCGGGCAAGGAGCATGGATTCACGATGAACGTCGACCTGCGCATCCAGGTCGAAGCCATCGCACAGCCCTGACGCAGGTCGCGCCGCCAAGGCCGCGCGAGCGGAATCAGGCCGCCGTTCGGCGCGTCACCTTGGCGCTCAGTGCCGGCCTGCCGGCCCGCTGGGCGGGGGCCGCCTGCTTGCGCGCGGCCTTGGCGGGGGCAGGCTTCGCCAACTTCGGACGGGCCGGTGTCGTGGCACGGCGGGCAGCCTTCACCGCCGACTTGGCACGCTTCACGGCCTTGACGCCGCGCGGATGCTTGCCGCCGACAGCCTGCGCCAGCTTGTCCGCACCAGCTGCCAGCTTCTCGGAGACCATCAGCGCGGCCTGGGCGCCGGTCAGGCTGAAGCGGGAAACGGCTTCCAGGCCGGTGGCGACGTAGCGGTTTTCGATGCCTCGGGCCAGATCGGCGACGCGGTCGATCTGTGCCGTGACGCCGGTGCTGCCGATCTCGATGGCGCGCTCGGTGCGCGCGCTGACGCTGTCGATGCCCTTGGCGGCGACGGCGCCGACCTTGCTCGTGGTCTGCTGCAGCGCCTCGGCCAGCGTCGGCGCGATGCGCCGGGTGCCGCGCTCCAGGTTGCGGCTCATCACCGCCAGCAGCCGGTGGCCGCTGGCTCGGTAGGCGCCCACCGCATGCTCGGCCACCTGACGGTAGTTGGCGACGGTCTCGAGGGCGACGGTGCGCAAGGTGTTCTTGGTCATGACGTGCTTCCTTCAGTGAGGGGGTCTGTCCCATTGCCCGGCCGCAGTATGCGGTCTGGCAACTCCACTGACAGTTTCGTGACCTGCTCCTAGAGGGCGAAACCCAATCGCCGCAGAGAATCTAGGCTGTGCACTCGAATTCAGGGGCGTGACGGCCGCCTCAGAGGTTGCTGATCGCGCGCACCTCGTCGATCGTCGTGACACCCTGCCAGACTTTCTCGATGCCGTCCTGGCGCAGCGTGCGCATGCCCTCGCGCAGCGCCGTCTCCTGCAGTGCCTCGGCGCGTGAGCCGGTCTGGATGAGGCGCCGGATCGCACGCGACACCACCATCAGCTCGTGAACGCCCGCGCGTCCGCGCAGGCCGGTGTTGTCGCAGTTCGGGCAGCCCGGCGCATGGTGCATGTGCAGCCGGCCGTCACGGCCGTGCCGGCCGATCCAGCCGGCCAGCGTGTCCTGCCGTGCCTGCGGCGTGTCGCCCTCGCCGAAGGCGTGCATGTAGTCGGCCAGCAGCTCCTGCACCTCGTCGTCGGTGGCCGGCCGACTGGTGCGGCATTCGCCGCACAGGCGGCGCACCAGGCGCTGCGCCAGCACGGCGAGCAGCGAGTCGGCGAAGTTGAACGGGTCCATGCCCATGTCGAGCAGCCGCGTCACTGTCTCCGGCGCGCTGTTGGTGTGCAGCGTCGAGAGCACCAGGTGGCCGGTCAGCGAGGCCTCCACGGCGGTCTGTGCGGTCTCGGTGTCGCGGATCTCGCCGACCATGATCACGTCCGGGTCGGCGCGCAGGAACGCACGCAGCGCCTTGGCGAAGGTCCAGTCGATCTTCGGGTTCACCTGCACCTGGCGCAGCCCGGGTTGGGTGATTTCCACCGGGTCCTCGGCCGTCCAGATCTTGCGTTCGGGCACGTTGATGTGCGAGAGCGCCGAGTGCAGCGTGGTCGTCTTGCCCGAGCCGGTGGGGCCGACGCACAGCACCATGCCGTAAGGCCGCTCGACGACCCGCTGCAGCTCGGCCAGGTTGCGCTCCGACAGGCCGATGCGAGGCAGCGGGATCGGCTTGGCCGAGGCCAGGATGCGCATCACCACGTCCTCCAGCCCGCCCGTGGTGGGGATGGTCGCCACGCGCAATTCGATGCGGTGCTGCGCGACGAACTTGGCGAAGTTCATCTTGCCGTCCTGCGGCTTGCGCTTCTCGCTGATGTCGAGGTCGCACATGATCTTGATGCGCGCGATCATCGCGTTGCGGTAGTTCGGCGGCAGCTCGAGGTAGGTGCGCAGCAGCCCGTCCTTGCGGAAGCGGATGCGGATCTTCTCGCGCCCCGGGTAGCTCTCGATGTGGATGTCCGACACGCCGTCCTTGTGCGCCTCGGCGATCATGTTGTTGATCAGGCGCACCAGCGAGTTGTCGCTCTGCTCGATCGGCACGTCGTCGCCGCCGCCGGGCTGAGACCCTTCGCGTTCCAGTGTCTCGATCAGCTTGTCGGTGTCGGTGAGCTGGAAGTCGATGGCCTGCAGGTCGGTCTCGGGCCCGTTGCGCGCGCCGGTGGCTGCGCCGATCTTCTCGTAGGCGGCCTGCAACGCATCGTCGATGTCGCGGCACTGCGCGAGCACCGGCACCACCTTCATCTGCGCGCTGAACTCGGCCTCTTCCACCGCGGTGCGGCGGCGCGCCGGGTCGTCCAGCGCCACCACCAGCCGGCCGTCGCGGATCAGCAGCGGCATCAGGCGCAGCCGCTGCGCCACCGCGAAGGGGATGCGGCGCAGCGCGTCGGGCTCGACCGGGAAGGCGTCCAGATCGACCAGCGGATAGCCCATCTTGCGCGACAACGCAACCTGCAGGTCGCTGCGCGAGACCACGCCCATGCGCACCAGCAGTTCGCCCAGCGGCACGCCGCGGTCGTTCTGCTGCTGCTGCAGGGCCTCGTTGAGCTGCTCCTGCGTGATCATGCCCAGCGAGATCAGCGCTTCGCCCACACGCACCATCGGCATCTTCGCCTGGCGGTCGATGGCCTCGAAGAGCTGGTCGGGCGAGACCACCTGCCGCAGCAGCAGGATGTCGCCGAGCTTCTGGCTGCGCAGGCTCTTCTGCGTGCCCACGGCCTCCTCGATCTGCGCCGGCGTGACGCTGTTCTGCTCGACCAGCACCTCGCCGATGCGCGGGCCCAGCTCGTAGCTCTCGAACGCAGCACGCGGCACGAACATGCGGCGCACGCAGCCGGTGTCGTCGACGGGCGGGAACAGGTAGAGCCCGTGGTCGGTCTCGACGTGCCCGACGGTCTGGCCGCGTGTCTCGCCGCCACCGGCGTAGGCGATGCGGTAGTCGCTGCAGGTGCGCTGGCCGAGCAGGATCGAATGCGGGTCGCCCATCGGCAGCGGCTGGGGCGCCAGCGGCGTGGTCAGCGTCAGCGAGCGGAACTGGTCGAAGCGCAGCGGCAGCGTGGTGCGCGCGGGCGGCAGCTGCACGTGGGCCACGGCTTCCGCGGGCACGAAGAAGGTCAGGCGGCCGGTGAGCTGCTTGTCGTTCAGGCCGACGATCTGGCAGGGCATCGGGTCGGTCTGCGGCGCGGGCGCCGGGTAGCTGGCGAAGGGCGGGTGCGGCCAGCAGAACTCCTCGGGTGCGGCCTTCTCGGGCGCGGCGGGGCCGGCACCCGGGCCTTTCGGCAGGTTCCAGTCCAGGGGGGTCGACAGATCGGCCATCGCGGTCCTCGTGCGGCGCGCTGCGTCCGCGCCGGGCAGGGGAACGCCGGGTCGCAGGCAGTCGCAGCCTCGATGGTGCGCCGCGGCGCCTGGCGGCGATGGCCGGAAATGACGGGGCGGCGCCCGCCAGTTCAGCGCTTCATCTGCTCCGGCAGGAAGGTGACGATCTGCGGGAAGGCATAGAGCAGCACGACCATCAGCACCATCAGCATGAAGAAGGGCAGCGCGGCGCGTGAGATGGTGCCGATGTCCTTCTTCGTCATGCCCTGGAGCACGAACAGGTTGAAACCCACCGGCGGCGTGACCTGTGCCATCTCGACCACGATGACGATGAAGATGCCGAACCACAGCGGGTCGATGCCGGCCTTCTGGATGGTCGGCAGGATCACGCCCATGGTCAGCACGACCATCGAGATGCCGTCGAGAAAGCAGCCGAGCACGACGAAGAACAGCGTCAGCGCGGCGATCAGCTGCCAGCGGCTCAGCCCCAGCGTGCCGATCCATTCGGCCAGGTGGCGCGGCAGCCCGATGTAGCCCATCGAGAGCGTGAGGAAGGCCGCGCCGGCCAGGATCATCGCGATCATGCAGTACAGGCGCGTGCCGCCGAGCAGCGAGTCGCGGAAGGTGGCCCAGTTCATCGAACCCTGCGCCGCCGACAGGACCAGCGAGCCCAGCACGCCCAGCGCCGCCGCCTCGGTCGCGGTGGCGACGCCGCCGTAGATGGAGCCCAGCACCGCGGCGATCAGCAGCACGACCGGGATCAGGTGGCGCGACTCGCGCAGCTTCTCCATGAAGCTCATGTGCGTGTCGGGCGGCGGGATCTGGTCGGCATGGGTGAGCGACCAGATCGCGATCCAGGCGGAGAAGATGGCCGCCAGCAGCACGCCCGGGATCACGCCGGCGATGAACAACTGCGCGATCGACACGTCGGCGCTGACGCCGTAGACGATCATGATGATCGACGGCGGGATCAGCAGGCCCAGCGTGCCGGCGCCGGCCAGCGAGCCCAGCGACATCATCTCCGGGTAGCCTCGCCGCTGCAGCTCGGGCAGGCTCATCTTGCCGATGGTGGCGCAGGTGGCTGCGCTGGAGCCCGACACCGCGGCGAAGATCGCGCAGCCGGCCACGTTGACGTGCAACAGCCGCCCGGGCAGCGCCTGCATCCACGGCGCGAGGCCGCGGAACATGTCCTGCGACAGCCGCGTGCGGAAGAGGATCTCGCCCATCCACACGAACAGCGGCAGCGCCGTCAGCGTCCAGCTCGACGACGAGCCCCAGATGGTGACCGCCATAGCGTCGCCGGCCGGCCGCGAGCTGAACAGCTGCATGCCGATCCAGGCCACGCCCGAGAGCGTGAGGCCGATCCACACGCCGCTGGCGAGGATGGCGAACAGCGCGCCGACGAGCAGCAGCGTGACGGCGATGTCACTCATTGCGCGTGGCTTCGTCGGAACCGGCCACCACACGCCGCCCGCGTGCCTCCAGCACCAGCTCGTCGATGAAGGCGATCGCCAGCACCGTGGTGCCCAGCGCCATGCTCAGCTGCGGGATCCACAGCGGCGTGGCGTCGTTGGAGGTGGAGATGTCGTGGAAGGTGTACGACTGCCAGGCCAGCCGGCCGCTGTAGAACGCCGACAGCAGCGCCAGCAGCGAGGCTGCGAACAGCGACCACAGCTCCATGCCGCGATGCGCGGCGCCGGTGAGCCGGCCGATCAGCAGCGTGACGCGGATGTGCTCGCCGCGCTTGAGCGTGTGCGCCAGCGCGAGGAAGCCGGCGCCGGCCATCATGTAGCCGGCGTAGGCGTCGATGCCAGGCACATTGAAATGGAGCTGCCGGCCGAGGATGGACAACATCACCATCACCAGCAGCCCCACCATGAACAGCGCCGCGAGCGCGGCGCAGCCGTCGTACAAGCCGTCCAGCGCGCGGCGCAGCGCGCCGTGTGCTTCAGTGGCCTCGCGGCGCATCTCGGCTTACTTGCGGAAGGCGTCGACCAGCGCCTGGCCTTCGGCGCCGGCCTTCTCGAGCCACTCCTTGAGCATCGTGTCGCCGACCTTCTTCATGTCGGCCTTGAGCTGCGGCGTCGGCGGCGAGATCGTCATGCCGTTCTTCTTCAGCAGATCGAGGTACTCGGTGTTCTTCGCCTTGCTGGTGGTCCAGCCGCGCGCCTCGGCATCGGCGCCGGCCTTCAGTACGGCGGCCTGGGTGGGCTTGTCGAGCGCGTCGAAGGCGGCCTTGTTGACGATCACCGCGTTCTTCGGCAGCCAGGCCTGGGTGTCGACGAAGTACTTGATGTGCTCGTAGGTCTTGGTGTCGTAGCCGGTCGCGCCGCTGCTCATGTAGCTCTCGACGACGCCGGTGGCCATGGCCTGCGACAGCTCGGCCGCCTGCACGGTGACCGGCTGCGCGCCCACCAACTCGGCGATGCGCGCGGTGGCCGGGCTGTAGGCGCGCCACTTCACGCCCTTCAGGTCGGCGGCCGAGGCGATCGGCTTCTTCACGTAGATGCCCTGCGGCGGCCAGGCCACGGCGTACAGCAGCATCATGCCCTGCTCGCCGAGCTTCTTGTCGAGCAGCGGCTTCTGCGCCTTGTAGAGCTTCATCGACTCGTCGTAGCTGTCGGCCAGGAAGGGCAGGCCGTCGGCGCCGAAGATCTGCCACTCGTTCTGGTAGTTCACCAGCAGGATCTCGCCGATCTGCGCCTGGCCGCCCTGGACGGCGCGCTTGATCTCCGGCGCCTTGAACAGCGACGCATTGGCGTGCACGGTGATCTTCAGCTTGCCGGCGGTGGCCTTGTCGACGTCGGCGGCGAACTGCGTCAGGTTCTCGGTGTGGAAGTTGTTCGCCGGGTAGGCCGCGGGAAGATCCCACTTGGTCTGGGCAAACGCGGAGCCGGCGGCGGCCAGGCTGGCGAGGGCAATGATGTGGCGCAAGGACATGGGGTCTCCCTGAAAGAAGAAGCCTGGAGAATAAGGGGTTCGGGCAGGGCCGCGATTGAGGACCTTCCCGGCGCATGCAATGCCCGTGCCGGGGCTCGGCACATCGAACGGGAGCGGCCGTTGAACCTGCGTTTCGTGGAGGCGTTCTTCTGGGTGGCCTCGCTGAAGAGCATGTCGCGCGCCGCCGAGAAGCTGTTCATCACCCAGTCGGCCATGTCCAGCCGCATCGCTGCGCTGGAAGAAGAACTCGGCGCGCTGCTGCTGGACCGGCGCGACAAGCAGATCCGCCTGACCGTCGCCGGTTCGCGTTTCCTCGTCTACGCCGAGCGGCTGCTGGCGATGCAGCGCGAGATCAAGTCCGAGATGGGCTCGGCGGCGGCGCGAGCCCTGTCGCTGCGCCTGGGCGCCATCGAATCGGTGCTGCACTCCTGGCTCATCGAGTGGGTGCAGCACATGCGCGAGACGCAGCCCGGCTTCGAGCTCGAGCTGACGGTGGAAACCACGCCGGTGCTCGTCGAGCAGGTGCGCCGCGGCACGCTGGACCTGGCCTTCGCAGCGCTGCCCGCCGGCGGCGACGGCCTGCGCAGCCGCGCGCTGCCGCCGATGGAGATGGTCTTCGTCGGCCACCGCGATCTGCACCGCAAGCGCCGCTATGCGCTGGCCGACCTGGCCGGGCTGGAGCTGCTGACCTTCCAGCGCGGCTCGCAGCCGCACGTGGCGCTGCTCGACCTGTTCCGCCGTGCCGGCCTGGAGCCGCCGCGCGTGCACACCATCTCGTCGATCTCGGCGATGGTGCAGCTGGTCGAGGGCGGCTTCGGCGTGGCCACGCTGCCGAGGGCGGCGGTGCGCCGCCTCACCGAGCGCCTGCCGCTCAAGCCGCTGGCCTGCGACGTGGCGCTCACGCCGCTGCCGGTGCACCTGAGCTACCGGCACGACCCCGGCGGCGGCGTGCCCTCGGCGCTGATCGATGCGGTGCTCGCCTTCGCCGGCAGTGCGCGAGCGCCGGCGAAGGCTTCAGTTCCGGCGCCGCCGGCCGATAACCGTACGGCGGAAGGCGCGTCTGCGGCGGCGCGCTCGCGCACCCGTCCTCGCCTTTCCCGTCCACGATCGTGACCCCTGATACCAACTCCGCCGTGTCGACGCTCATCGAGCGTGCGCTCGGCCTGGTCATGTCCGATGGCGAGGCGGCGGCGCGCCTGGCCGGCCAGGTGCTGGCCGAGGGGGCGGCGGACGCCGACCAGCGGGTGATGGCGATGAGCGTCCAGGCCCTGGTCGAACTGCGCGAAGGCGCCCTGGAGGCTGGCATCGTGCGGCTCGAGGAGGCACGGGCGGCGCACGATCCGGCCACCGGTTCCGCGCGGACGGGCTGGCTGATCGAGCATGTGCAGACGCAGCGCCTGCGCCGCGAAGGCCGCCTGACCGACGCGCAGGCCGGCCTGCGCCTGTTGCACCTGCAGGCCGAGCGGCGTCCCCCCGTCGATGCCTACCTCAGCGCCGGGTCGCTGGGCGTGGTGCTGTCGATGCAGGGCGACAGCGACGGCGCGCTGGACCTGTTCTACCAGGCGCTGGCGATCGCGCGGCGCAGTGGCGTCGACAGCCTGGTCGTCAACGCACTGAACAACCTCGGCTCCTTCCAGACCGACCTGTACAACCTGGAAGATGCGCGCCCATTGCTGGAAGAATGCCTCGCCGGCGCGATGCGCATCGGCTCGCGCCGCCAGACCATCTACGCAGCGGGCAACCTGGTGCAATGCCTGTGCCTGATCGGCAAACCCGCCGAGGCGCTGGCGACGGCGCGCGAGCACCTGATCGGGCAGATCCGACCCGACGACCTGCCGGCGCTGCACCGCGACGAGGAGATCGCCCAGGCGCTGCTGGGCAACGGCCTGGTCGACGAAGCGCAGGCCGCGCTGGGCGGCGAAGTGCACATCGATCCGATGAGCAACGAGCTGGCCACCGCCCGCGTGTGGCTGGGCGCGCGCATCCTGCTGGCGCGCGGCAATGCGCGCGACGCGCTGCAGCTGTGCCTGGCGCGCCAGGCCATGCTGCGCGAGCAAAGCGAGGAGAGCACCGTCGCAATCGACCGTGTGACGCTGCTGCGTGTGGCGGCGCAGGCGGCCTGCGGCGTGGGTGACCATGCGCTGGCCTATCGGCTGCTCGACGAGGCCTTCAGCACGCACGAGGAACTGCTCGGCCGCGCCGCCCGCTCGCGGCAGATCAGCCTGCAGATCTCGCACCGGCTGCAGCAGGCCGAGTGGGAGCGCGACGCCGCGCAGCAGCTGGCCGCCCGGCTGGAGGCGCTGAACCAGTCGCTGCAGGCGCAGGTGGCCGAGAACGAGCGGCTGCAGGAGCGGCTGCGCGCCCAGGCGCTCGAAGACCCGCTGACCGGGCTGCACAACCGGCGCCACCTGTTCGAGGCCGGCGGCGCGCTGCTGGCCCTGCTGCGGCGCCGCGCGGTGCCGCTCGCTGCAGTGCTGGTCGACCTCGACCACTTCAAGCAGGTCAACGACCGGCATGGCCACGACGCCGGCGACCGCGTGCTGCGCGGATTCGCCGAGCTGGCTCGCTCGGTGACGCGGGCCGAAGACATCGTCTGCCGCCACGGCGGTGAGGAATTCGTGCTGCTCTTTCCTGGCGCCGATGCGCCGCAGGCCGCGGCGCGCCTGCGCGACCTGCTGCAGAGTTTTCGCGCGCTGACTTTCGTGGACGGCAGCGGCGCAGACTTCTCCTGCAGCTTCTCCGCCGGCGTGGCCGGCTGGCGCGGCGGCGAGGACGACCTCGCGGCGTTGCTGGCCCGGGCCGATGCGGCGCTCTATGCCGCCAAGCAGGGCGGACGCGCCCAGGTGTGCATCGACGACACGCCCGGTGATCGATAAAATCGATCAACACATAGAAAAAAATCTCGTTTGGCGGGGCTGAGGCGGCGGCAACAGAATCCGCCGCATGCCAGACCACCCTTCGATCCACGACGCCACGCCGGCCCAGGCCCGCACGCTGATCCGCGCCGGCCAATGGACCCGCCACACCAGCGGCATCGCCGAACGCCACGTGCAGGGCAACGTGGTCATCCTGCCCAAGCGCTGGGCCGACGACTTCCTGCTCTACTGCCAGCGCAACCCCAAGCCCTGCCCGCTGCTGGCGGTGGCCGAGCCCGGCGTTGCCGCGCTGCCGCGGCTGGGCCAGGGCATCGACATCCGCCACGACGTGCCGCGCTACCGCGTCTGGCGCGGCGGCGAGCTGGTCGACGAACCCACCGACGTTGCCACGCTGTGGCGCGACGATCTGGTCACGTTCGTGCTCGGCTGCTCGTTCTCGTTCGAGCAGGCGCTGCGCGACGAAGGCATCGCGCTGCGCCACGTCGACGAAGGCAAGAACGTGGCGATGTTCCGCACCTCGATCCCGACCGAGCCGGCCGGCGCGTTCAGCGGCCCGCTGGTGGTGACGATGCGCCCGCTGCGCCCGGCCGCGGCGATCCGCGCGGTGCAGATCACCTCACGCTTTCCCGACGTGCACGGCGCGCCGGTGCACATCGGCGACCCGGCGCAGATCGGCATCGCCGACCTGTCCCGCCCCGACTACGGCGACGCCGTCGAGGTGAAGCCCGACGAACTGCCGGTGTTCTGGGCCTGCGGCGTGACGCCCCAGGCCGCCATCGCGCAGGCGCGCCCCGAGTTCTGCATCACCCATGCGCCCGGCGCAATGCTGATCACCGACCTGCTGAACCACCAGCTGGCCAGCTTCTGAAACCCGCCCACCACATCACGGGAGAGCCCACGATGAAACGCCTCGCCTTCGCGCTCGCCGGCGCCACGCTCGCCGCCGGCACCTTCGCCCAGACCCAGTGGGACCTGCCCACCGGCTACGCCCCGGCCAGCTTCCAGACCGAGAACGTGCAGCAGTTCGCCGCCGACGTGGCCAAGGCCAGCGGCGGCAAGCTGAAGATCGTGCTGCACCCCAACGGCTCGCTCTACAAGGCCAACGAGATCAAGCGTGCCGTGCAGTCGGGCCAGGCGCAGGCCGGCGAGTTCATCCTGTCCGGCGCGGCCAACGAGAACGCGCTGTTCGGCGTCGACTCCATCCCGTTCCTGGCCGACAGCTACCCGGCGGCAAAGAGGCTCTCCGACGCTTCGCGCCCGGCGATCGAGAAGCTGCTCGCCGCGCAGGGCATGAAGCTGCTGTTCGTCTCGCCCTGGCCCGGCCAGAGCCTGTACAGCAGCAAGCCGGTGGAGACCATCGCCGACCTCAAGGGCACGAAGATGCGCGCCTATAACCCGGCCACCTCGCGCATCGCGCAGCTCGCCGGCGCGCAGCCCACCACCATCCAGCTGGCCGAGCTCGGCCAGGCGCTGGCCACCGGCACGGTGGAGAACTTCCTGACCTCCAGCGCCAGCGGCGTGGAGAACAAGCTCTACGAGAGCGTGAAGTATTTCTACGGCGTCAACGCCTGGCTGCCGAAGAACGCCGTAGTCGTGCAGGCCAAGGCCTTCGACGCACTCGACAAGCCGACCCAGGAAGCACTGCTCAAGTCGGCCGCGGCCGCCGAGGCGCGCGGCTGGGCCACCAGCGAGCAGAAGAACAACGAGTACCTGAAGGAACTCGCCGCCAAGGGCATGAAGGTGGCCGCGCCCAGCGAGGCGCTGACCCGCGAACTGCGCAAGATCGGCACCACGATGACGGCCGAGTGGCTCAAGCAGGCCGGGCCCGAGGGCCAGGCGGTGATCGACACGTACTCGAAGTGATCGGCGCGCCATGCACCGCTTCGTCGCCGCCTTCGATCGCCTGCTCGCGTTGCTCGCTGCGCTGGCAATGGTGGCGGCATTCGTCTGCGTTTCTCTGGGTGTGATCGCCCGGCTGGCCGCCTGGGACTTGCCCGGTCTGGACGCCTACGCGGGCTACGCCATCGCCGCGGCGCTGTTCCTCGCGCTGCCGCAGACGCTGCGCCGCCAGGAGCACATCCGCGTCACGCTGCTGATGGATCGCCTCGGGCCTCAGGCCCGCGCGGTGCTCGAGTGGTGGTCGCTGCTGGCGGGCTTTGCGCTGGCGGTGTACATGGCGATCTACGCGGTGCGGCTGGTGTGGGTGTCGCACGGCATGCACGACGTCTCGCCCGCGGCCGATGCCACGCCGCTGTGGATCCCGCAGATTGCGATGGCGCTGGGCTGCATCGGCTTCGCGCTGTCGCTGGCCGATGCGATTCTGTCGCGCTGGTCGGGCGCCACGTACTTCCAGCGTGTCGGCCCGGAGGCCAGCCATGTCGAATGACCTGCTGATCACCGGCATCCTGATCGTGATGCTGCTGGCCGTGCTCGGCTCGGGGCTGTGGATCGGCCTGTCGCTGCTCGGCGTGGCGGTGCTGGCGATGGAGCTGTTCACGCAGCGCCCGGTGGGCGACAGCATGATGCTGACCATCTGGGGCTCCACCTCGAGCTGGACGCTGACCGCGCTGCCGCTGTTCCTGTGGATGGGCGAGATCCTGTTCCGCACCAAGCTGTCGGAAGACATGTTCCGCGGCCTGGCGCCGTGGATCGGGCGGCTGCCCGGCCGCCTGCTGCACACCAACGTGATCGGCTGCGCCATCTTCGCGGCGGTGTCGGGCTCGAGCGCAGCCACCTGCGCCACCATCGGCAAGATCACGCTGCCCGAGCTGAAGCGGCGCGGCTACCCCGACGACATGGCGGTGGGCACGCTGGCCGGCGCCGGCACGCTGGGGCTGCTGATCCCGCCGTCGATCATCATGATCGTCTACGGCGTGGCTGCCAACGTGTCGATCGCCAAGCTGTTCATGGCCGGCGTGCTGCCGGGCATCCTGCTCGCGCTGGTGTTCATGGGCTACATCGTCGTGTGGGCGCTGCGCCACCCCGAGCAGGTGCCGCCGGCCGATCCGCCGACCTCGTTCGCGCAGAAGCTCGCCGCGTCGCGCCACCTGATCCCGGTGGTCTCGCTGATCGTGCTGGTGCTCGGCTCCATCTACACGGCGTGGCCACCGCCACCGAGGCGGCGGCGCTGGGCGTGGGCGGCTCGCTGCTGCTGGCCACCCTCGAAGGTTCGATGAGCTGGAAGGCGCTCAGCGAGGGCCTCGCCTCGGCCACGCGGGTGTACTGCATGATCGGCCTGATCCTCGCCGGCGCGGCCTTCCTGACGCTGGCCATGGGCTTCATCGGCCTGCCGCGGCACCTGGCCGAGTTCATCGGCGGCCTGCAGCTCAGCCCGTTCGCGCTGATGCTGATGCTGGTGGTGTTCTTCATCGTGCTCGGCTGCTTCCTCGACGGCATCTCGATGGTCGTGCTGACCATGGCGGTGCTGCTGCCCACGGTGCAGAAGGCCGGCTTCGACCTGATCTGGTTCGGCATCTTCGTCGTGCTGGTGGTCGAGCTGGCGCAGATCACGCCGCCGGTGGGCTTCAACCTGTTCGTGCTGCAGGGCCTGACGCGGCGCGACATCACCTGGATCGCCGCCAAGGCGATGCCACTGTTCTTCCTGATGTTCGCCTTCGTGCTGCTGCTGTGGTTCGTGCCCGGCATCGCCACCTGGATGCCCTCGCGCATGTAGCGCGCTTCACCGGAGACACCATGCTCAGAAGAACGATGCTGCAGGGCGCGGCAGGGGTGCTGCTGACCGGTCAGGCCCGTGCCGCCACCACCTGGCGGCTGGCCACCGGCTACCGCGCCGAATCCTTCCATGGCCAGAACCTGCTGGCCTGGGCGCGGCTGGTCGAACAGGCGGCAGGCGGGGCGCTGCGCATCGAGTTGCAGCCCAATGGCAGCCTGGCCCCGCTGGCGCAGATACCCGCCGCCGTGCGCGAAGGCCGTGCCGAGATCGGCGAGGTCATCATGACCGGCCTGACGAAGGAGATGCCGATCGCCGGTGCCGATGCCGTTCCCTTCATCACCCGCCACTACGACGACGCGCAGCGGCTGTGGCGGCACCAGCGGCCATTGGCCGAGGCGGCCTTCGCTGCGCGCGGCCTGCGGCTGCTGTTCGCCGTGCCGTGGCCGCCGCAGGGGCTCTACTCCAGCAAGCCGGTCAGCGCAGCACAGGACCTGCGCGGCCTGCGCATGCGCACCTACAACGCCACCACGGTGCGCATCGCCGAACTGCTCGGCGCCACGCCGGTGGACGTGGCGATGGTCGATGTCGGCCGGGCGGTGGCGGAAGGGCGCATCGATGCGATGATCACCTCGGCCGTGACCGGCGTCGAGAACCGCGTCTGGGACGGTCTGAAGTACTTGTACGAGATCAACGCCTGGTTTCCGAAGAACGCGGTGTTCGCCAGCGAGGCGGCGCTGCGCTCGCTGCCTGCCGCGGCCCGCGAGGCGCTGCTGGCCAGCACGGCGGACGCCGAAGCGCGCGGCTGGGCCGCCAGCCGGCAGGCGGCGCGCGAATCGGTGGATGAACTTCGCCGCCACGCCGTGAAGGTCGAACTGCCGGCGCCGCCGCTGGCGCTGCACCTGCGCCGCCTCGGCGAGCGATTTGCGCTGGAATGGATCCGCGAGGTCGGCCCGCAGGCGAACGCCATCTTCATCCCGTACCATTCCTCGAGCACGTCATGAACACAAGCACCTCGACACGCTGGCAATTCTGGATCGACCGCGGCGGCACCTTCACCGACATCGTCGGCCGCCGCCCCGACGGATCGCTGGTCACGCACAAGCTGCTCTCCGAGAACCCGGAGCAGTACCGGGACGCCGCGGTGGCGGGCATCCGCCACCTGCTCGGCCTGAAGCCCGGCGAGCCGATCACGCCGGCGCAGGTGGAGTGCGTGAAGATGGGCACCACGGTGGCCACCAATGCGCTGCTCGAGCGCAAGGGCGAGCCGACGCTGCTGGTCATCACCAAGGGCTTCCGCGACGCGCTGCGCATCGGTTATCAGGAGCGGCCGCGCCTGTTCGACCGCCACATCGTGCTGCCCGAGCTGCTGTACAGCCGCGTCATCGAGGCGCAGGAGCGCGTGGGCGCCGACGGCAGCGTGATCGAGCCCTTCGACGAGATGCACCTGCGCGAGCGGCTGTGGGCCGCGTTCGACGCCGGCCTGCGCAGCGTGGCCATCGTCTTCATGCACGGCTACCGCTACCCGGCGCACGAGAAGGCGGCGGCCGCGCTGGCACGCACGCTGGGCTTCACGCAGGTCAGCGTGTCGCACGAGGTGAGCCCGCTGATGAAGCTGGTCGGCCGCGGCGACACCACGGTGGTCGACGCCTACCTCTCGCCCATCCTGCGCCGCTACGTCGAGCAGGTGGCCGGCGAAATGCCGGGTGTGAAGCTGTTCTTCATGCAGAGCAGCGGCGGCCTCACCGACGCCCATGCCTTCCAGGGCAAGGACGCGATCCTCTCCGGCCCGGCCGGCGGCATCGTCGGCATGGTGCGCACCGCGCAGCTGGCAAAGAACGATCTCGGCGGCGACAAGGTGATCGGCTTCGACATGGGCGGCACCTCCACCGACGTGAGCCATTTCGCCGGCGAGTTCGAGCGCGCCTTCGAGACGCAGGTGGCCGGTGTGCGCATGCGCGCGCCGATGATGAGCATCCACACGGTGGCGGCGGGCGGAGGCTCCATCCTCAGCTTCGACGGCGCGCGGTTTCGCGCCGGGCCCGAGAGCGCCGGTGCCAACCCCGGCCCGGCCTGCTACCGGCGCGGCGGGCCGCTGGCGGTGACCGATGCGAACGTGATGGTCGGCAAGATCCAGCCGGCCTTCTTCCCGAAGGTGTTCGGCCCGGCGGCCGACGAGGCGCTGGACCGCGACGTGGTGGTCGCGAAGTTCAGCGCCCTGGCGGCGCAGATCGAGCTGGCCACCGGCACGAAGCGTTCGCCCGAGCAGGTCGCCGAAGGCTTCATCGACATCGCCGTCGGCGCGATGGCCAACGCGATCAAGAAGATCTCGGTGGCGCGCG
>Ga0209717_1001060_pt1 | contig 31178 bp, 20 predicted proteins | sample AD_UKC048_MetaG_FD_184418 | JGI IMG/M metagenome (GOLD analysis project Ga0209717, IMG submission 184418) | Active sludge microbial communities of municipal wastewater-treating anaerobic digesters from USA - AD_UKC048_MetaG (SPAdes) (version 2) | ecosystem: Engineered > Bioreactor > Anaerobic >...
CGTGATGCCGCCGACGATTGCGGCAAGAGTGTCGGTATCGCGGCCGAAATTGGCGGCCAGAAGGATGCCGCGCCGGAATTCCCCGCGCGCCAGTTTTACTACTGCAAGCGCAGAGGGGACAGCCTCCGGCACTACCGCTTTATACTCCGATCGGAGAAGGTCATGCAGCGGCATCCATATCTCTTCGAGCACGCTGTCTCCGGAAAGCATCTCCTGCACAGTTAACAGATTTTTACGCAGCCAGGAGTGTTCCGGCGCTGCTTCGAGAGCGGCGGCGAAGCATTCTTCAACACTGCCATCCGCCATGGCGACAGACACAGCGGCGGCAACGGCCTGGCTTCCCCAGATGCCATCGGCTGAATGGCTGATACGCGATTCGATCTCCGCGCAGCGCATCGCGCCTTGGGGATCACCGGCGTGGATGATGCCGATCGGCGTTGCGCGCATGGCGGCACCGTCGCTCAGCGAATAGGCATTGAAGAAGCCGGTTTCAGGGGCTATCATGCCACGACGGATGTTCTGCGCGGCCTCGCGTTCGCTTGCTCCGCCGCGCTTCATTTCATCCTGGGTGACCACATGGCGTTTCCACATGTCTAGCACTGCCTCATCAGTCAGCTTCCCTCCGGTTTCAATCAGGAGTTGGGCTGTCAACAAGGCGAATTCAGTATCGTCCGTGCTCCATGCGGCTCCCGGCCCAAAGCCGGTGGTGATACCGTAAAGGAAATGATTCTCCGGTGTGCGCGCTGCATCACCGAGGGAATCGCCGATCGCGACGCCGATCATGGCGCCGAAAGCTTTATCCAGCCGCCTGGCGGGGTCTCCGCTGATCTTTCCGGTTGTTTTCATCCTGTCATCCTGTTTCTTTAATGATGGGTAAAGCCGGGATGGAGGCTGGTGCACTCTCGCGCCAGCTCATCCAGTGGGGAGTGATCGCGCCCCATAACGCTCGAGCGCAGACAGTTATGCAAGGGAGCCGTCCACTTTTCCGGCAGGGCGTGTGCACCGAGCATGGTGCCAAGGAGGGAGCCGACGGTAGCGCCATTGCAGTCCGCATCCCACCCGCCCATTACTGCGGCGCATATGCTCTTTTCGTAATCGCCAGCCCCATGGATGAGCGCGGCCGCGACGAGAGCGGCGTTGTTGAGCGTATGCACCCAATGAAGATGGCCGTATTTGTTGTGGATGTGGTCGGTTATCCTCTCCCAATCGCTCTCCTCCCTGGCCGCGCCAATGCCGAAGAGGATGGCCTCCGCGAACCGGCTGCTGCCGGGCACAACCTGCAAGGCTCCCCGGAGAATGGACTCAACATCAGCGAGGTTTCCCGCCAGGGCAATGGCCGCTGCGAAAAACATCTCTCCATAAAGGCCGTTGCGCACATGACTGAGATGGCCGTCGCGCCAGCCACATTCTGCCGCTTGTAGAGGCGCACCAAGGGCGACCCAGCCCCACAGGTCGGCGCGGATCTGCGCGCCGATCCATTCCCGGAAGGGATTATCGGTAACAGCGCAGCGTTCTATGGGCACCAGTTTGAGACAGTTGGCATAGGCGACGCGCTCCGCGGTGAAGGTGGAAAGGACCGGCAGGAATTCAAGCCATGTCAAGGCGATGTCAGCAGTTGTGAAATCGGGGCCATGGCGCTGTGCGGCGATGAGGTTGACGATGGGATAATTCATATCATCATCCTCGGGCATGCAGATGATGTTTTCGCGCAGGCTTTCGATACCGCCATGACGATTCCATGGGTACCTGGCGATCAGTTCATCCGGAATGTCGCGGGCGGTGATGTAGTCACGCAGCGGCCATTGTCCGCTCGCTTCCAGAATCTCGTGGATCCCCTCGCGTCCGATTTTTTCGACCGGTTTGCCGAGGAGGCAGCCGGCGGCTCGCCCAAGCCAGCCGCCTTGAATTTTATCGTACAGGACCTCCACCGGGATCGATGCACCCGAGTCCAATTCATGCCACCCGGATTTGCGCCTGATCTCATTGAAGGTTGATGGCTCGTCAGCGATAAGCCGGGCATCCGCGGGCAGTGCGCGGATATGATCCAGCAGCTTTCGGGCGGCCGGTCTCAGTTTTTCCTGATCGGACTCATAGGTCACGAGGGTGTTCCACTGGTCGTCCAATTCCTCCACATCCTTGCCCTCCTGGCGGGCCTGGTCGAGTTCATGGATGACCAGCTCTTCTGCTGACAGATAACGGATCTGCAAGAGACCTCCCGGGTTTTACTGCGGCTCGGTGAGCGGTGTCCCGCTGTTGTACGAGGAAGCCGCCATGGCCGCCAGTTCTTCAGTCAATTTCAGATAGTCCCATCCCTTGCAGGAGGGGATGCAAATCCCAGACAGGGTGCCAAGACGCCTTAGCCAATAGGGTGTGGCCACGGGATAATCGGACAAGGCTCCGGTAAAGGCGCCGACGAGGGCAGGCAGGCTGTCTGCAGCTTTGGCCACCAGATTGGCGGCCATGATGCCCGTTTCGAAATCGCCGCCGGCCAGTCTGGTGATGCCGAGGGTCATGGCAAGAATTTCCACGGCCACACAGCCTGTATTGTATTCCCGGTTGACAACCCGTTCACCCAGTTCCATGACCGCGCTGTGCAGAGGAATGGTCCCCGGGGCCGCCGGGATCAGGGCTGCGGTCGCAGCGCTCCAGCTGGCCTCCGGCAGCACTGCCAGTGCGGCAGTGATGGCCTCCTCCGCCTCCCCCCCACCGCACGCGGCTGCTACAGCTGCCGCAATCGCTTGCGCTGCATAGATTCCATCCGCATAATTGGTGACTTCCGCGTCCAGGCGGGCGGCCAGGGCGGCCGCTTCCGGCCGGCCGGCATGCAGCAGCCCAACAGGAACCGCACGACACATGGCCGCGTCATCGAACCAGCCCGGATTGTCGTGCCCTGTAACCGGAGGCAGGAGTCCTTTCCGCAAATTCCAAAGCGCCGCCTTGACGCTGTGCTTGCCGCGGACGCTCTCTTCCGCAGCAGCCAGCCCGCGCCACGCTGTCAGGAGTGATTCAGCCGCATCATCCGCACCCGCGTCCAGCCAATTGCGGGCGGTGAAAGCCGCCCATTCCGTATCATCGGTCGGCGAGGGTAAAAAGAGCAATCCATTGCGATTAAGGGAAAAAGGCAAAGCCTGCCCGGAAATTCCTGCTGTCTCATCCTGCTCATCGATCTCGCGGCGCAGCCGTCGTGTCCAAAAAGGCAGCAGATGGGAGCGGTGATAGAGGGCGCTCCAGCTGACCGCATCGCCGATGGCGAGCCCGAGCATGGCATTTTGAGCTCTCTTTTCCTGATTACACTTCATCGGGACGACCTCCGTGCCGCGACTTCCGCCAGCTCTGTGGCACTATCAATGATATCCATACCGGTGATCGCGGGTATGCAGCTTCCACGGACACGCTGCACGCGTTCTCGCCAATCTCCCGGAATGACCCCGATACCGCCGGCCGCTCCAAGGATTGCGCCTGCGATCGCGGCGATGGTATCAGCATCACGACCGATGTTAGCGCCGCCGAGAAGCGCTTCGCGGAAATCTCCGCGAGAAGCGACAACCTGACCGAAGGCGATACCGACCGCTTCGGGGGCGAGATCAGCCCACGGGAAGGAGGTGCAGACGAGGGCTTCATAAAGTGGCTGCCGGGCACCCCAGACATCCGCGCTCCGCGTTCCGATATCGATTGCCTCCGATATGGCGTGGTGGCACCATGAATCTTCAGGAATCATGCACAGGGCTTTGGCAATCGCGTTCTCCAGGGGCACACTGGCCATCAGCATCGAGATGACAGCGGCGACGACCTGGCCGCCAAAGATCCCCTCCCCCGCATGACTGACTGAGCCATCCAGGGCGGCCAATGCCACTGCGCTTTCCGGATCCCCGGCGTGCCAAATGGCGAAGGGGGCAACACGCATGGCCAGACCATCGCTCCATGCGTGGAGATGAACCCCGGAACGCGGCGGAGGAAGGCCGGCGCGGAGGTTGTTGATGGCGAGCACCTCACTGAAGCCCGCCCCCTTGAAATCGGTGCGGTCGCCGGCCAACTCCTCCATCCAGGCTTCTGCGATAAGCGCAGAATTCAGCGCATCGCCATGACGCAGCAGCAGGCGAAGATTGAAGAGGGCGAATTCCGTATCATCACTTCCCACCTGATCCTCAGAGATAAAACCGGTGATGCGTCCGTACTTTTCCTCAATCTGGGCCATGGACTTGCCTTCTGCCGGGCCACCCAAGGCATCCCCTGCCGCCAGCCCGATCAGGCATCCCTGCGCCCTGCCTACCCACTCTTTCACCATCTTTCATCCCTCGTCTGATAACGCTCCAGTACCAGGTTGCTCTCGATCTCGATGCGCCGTGCAGCTTCATCGACCGTCATCCGGTTCGCAAAAAGTTCCTGCAGGATGGGGTTGGCGACCCTCGACTTCCATTCGATGTACCCCGGCGCACCGATCCAGGGTCCGGTTGTGAGGTAGTTGGCTGATTCGGCTGCCATCTCCCAGCCGTCTTCCCTGCTCTGGAAGTGGGGCATTCCGAGACAGGAGGCCCGCGCCGGCACCATCCAGTCGCTGGCTGCGATGCGCGCCATATTATCGCGGCTGGAGAGAAATTCGATAAAGGCCATCGCTTCGCTCTTGCGGCTGGAGAGCCTGGGTATGCTCAGCGTCTGGCTGCTGGTGCCAATCTGCTGGCTTGCTGCTTTCAGGGGAGGCAGGACGCCCCAGGCCAGTCCGGGCGGCGCATTTGCCACCAGCTGCTGACGGGCCCAAGCCCCGATGTTCACCACCATGGCGTACCTGCCTGCGGAGAAGCCGGGAATCATCGCCGGCCCGGATTGGCCGAGTCCGGCGGTCGTCATCGAACTATCGGCGTACATCATTTTCATGAGCAGATGCAGCAGCCGGGTTTCCTCCTCTTCGACGCGAACCACATAGTGTCCCGACTCGCTGCGAAAGAAAGAACCGCCAAAACCGATCGTAAGGTTGAGTATCATATTAGCGCAATTGCGCAACCCCATTCCCGCGCCCCATTGATCGGTGATCCCATCGCCATCGCGGTCGACAGTCAATTTTTTTGCCGCTTCGGCCATCTCCTCCCAACTCCAGGGAGCCTCCATGGTCGGGACCATAATGCCAGCCCGAGCAAAAAGCTCCTTGTTATAGAGGATGATCAGGGATTCGAGCAGGATCGGCACTCCACTGATGGCGCCGTTGCTTCGCTGTACAGAAGCCCACGCGACAGGCTGAATGTCGCTGCGCAGATCCGCCGATATCAGGGACGCGAGGTCCTCGAGATAGCCGCGCACAGCGAAATCGATGACCGCGGAAGATTCATAATGGATGATATCCGGGACATCACCGGTTTCAAATCCGGTGATCAGGTAATCGTGCACCGATCCCCAGGTGCCCTGGATATAGTCGACTGCCATCTCCGGATGGAGCCGATTCCACTCCGCGACCAGGGCCTTGTAGGTGACCAGCGCCTCTTCCTGCCAGGCGAGACAGAGAAACTGCAAGTGCTCGTGCCGGGCGAGCCTGCGGGAGTTAGCGGAAAAGAGCCTGAGCGAAACAGCGACACCAGCGGCCAGGAAAAGCAGGCTGTAGAGAATAATAAGAAACAAATTTCGATACGTAGAGCGCATCCTGGCCGATTTCACCTTTCAATCAGGGTCGCAGAATTACGATTTCACGGAGCCGCTCAGCAGCCCCCCGGTAAACCATTTGCGCATGATGGCAAACAGAAGCAGAGAGGGCAGCGTCGCGATGAAACTGGCCGCAGCCAGCGGGCCGGTGCGCGCCATCCCCTCCATGCCGGTATAACGCGCCAGTTCGACCGGCAGCGTGCCGAGAACAGGAGTCTTGATCAGCACCAGAGCGAAGAAGAACTCGTTCCAGACGGAGATGAAAGCGAAGACGGCCGAAGCGGCAACAGCGGGAAGAAGCACCGGCAGCAGGATGCGGTAGATCATCTGATGGCGGGAGGCGCCATCGATCAACGCGGCTTCCTCCAGCTCCTGGGGAATGGTCCGAATGTAGCCAAAAAGCATCCACAGAACGAAAGGCAGGTTCCAGACGATATAGACGAGGGCGAGTCCGCTCAGGGAATCGGTCAGGTGCAGGCTGCGTAACACCAGATAGAGCGGAATCATCACCAGAATGGCCGGAAAAACCTGCGTCGTCAGGATCCACCCCAGCACGACCTTGTTTATAAGTGACCGGTAACGGGCCAGGGCATAGGCGGATGGCAAGGCGATGAGGATGGTACCCAGGGTAGCAGCAAGGCCAACCACCAGGCTGTTCCAAAGACTGCGCAGGAGCAGCCCATCATGCAAGGCAGTACGATAGTGTTCCAGTGTCAAGCCCTTCGGGAGCAGAGTGACCGTGCCGGAATAGAGTTCAGCTGTTGATTTGAGAGAAGTCGAGACCATCCAGACCAATGGAAATACGAGGAAAACGACAAAGGAGATCAGCCCGAAATGGGTGACCAAGTGGTAGCGCATATCCCGATGTTCTATCACGCTTTCCCCCCTTGCAGCTGCTCCCGCAACTGCACCCGCAGATAGAGGAACATGGCCGCCATGATGAACAATACCATTACATTGCCGATGGCCGCGGCATAGCCGACATAACCGTAGCGGAAGGCTTCTTCATAAGCGGCAAGCATGGGCAATCGGGTCAATCCGGCCGGTCCACCCTGGGTGAGCACCCAAACCATGCCGAACATGTTGAAATTCCATATGAAAGAGAGTGAAATCGTCGCTGCAAGAACCGGCCTGAGCATCGGCAAGGTGATGAAGCGGAATTTTTGCGCCGCCCCGGCCCCGTCCAGCTCGCCGGCTTCGTAGAGCTCTTCCGGAATGGATAAGAGACCGGCGTGGATGAAGAGGGCTGCCTTGGGGATCTCACCCCAGAGGCCAACGAGAATGACGGCTGGGATGGCAAATTCGAAACTGTTCAACCAGTTAATCGGCTTGTCCAGCAGATTCAAACCGATCAAAAAGGCGTTCAGAAAACCTGCATCGACATCATAAATCTGGCGCCAGACCACCGCACGGATGATGGGTGGCATGGCCCAGGGAGCAAGAATGAGCACCTTATAAAACGCTGTATAAGGTGTTTTGCGATTCATGAGCAGGGCCAGAGCCATCCCGAGCGCCATCTGCCCGGCGGTAACGGTGATCGTCCAGATGATGCCGACCCGAAAGGAACGCCAGAAAAAACTGTCACGCATCATCTGGCGATAGTTATCCAGGCCATTGAAACGGATGAGATCGCCCAGGCGGTAATCGGTAAAGCCAAGATAGATACCGCGAAGCAGAGGCAGTACGGAGAAGATGAAGATGAGCAGGAGAACGGGCAGCAGCAGCTGCATCTGCTGGCGGACGCGGTCGCTCTGCAGCGAGAGCTCCTGAGCTTTCGCCGGAAAGCGGCTCACTTTGCCATACCAGTTCTGGAGGAGGCAGCATGGGCTGCGGCCATGAGAAGCCGGTCCCTGAATTTCTCATACTGGTCATAGTCCGGTCCCGTGCTATTGCGGCCTTGCACCAGGATCATCCTGGACTCCGGGTCGATACGCAGCAGGGCGCCTGATGCCGCTTCGTGTCCGAAAGTGAGTGGACTCCAGCCGCAGCCGCCAAGCCAGACCGTGCCAATGCCCCAATCCGGTATCAGGCGGCCGTGGACGCCCTGTATGGCGCGCGGCAGCATCAACTTGAGACTCTCTTCGGAGAAGAACTGTTTTGAGCCGTACTTGCCCCGATTGAGCAGCATCTGACCAACCAGGGCGATATCATACGCAGTAGACATGCAGCTGCCATAGGTATTGTCGACAAAGGTCTGCTTCATACCCAGAGGCGCAAGAAGCTGCACGGCAAACAGCCGGGGCACGGACGAGCCGCTCAGGCGTTCCATGATCTTGCCGGCGACGGCATAGCCCATACGGTTGTATTTCAGCCTCTCCCCCACCCGGCATACATGGCGGCAGTGGGCCAACTGGTTCTCAAGACTCATATTCCAGTCTGAAGCCCATTCATCATGCCAATGGAATCCTGCTGTATGGGTGAAGAGGTCGCGCACGTGTAGTTCGGGAGCGCCGGAGGGCACCTCCGGCAGATAGGAGAGAACCGGTTTTTCGAGGTCGACAAGGCCCTGGTCGACAAACTGCATCATCAGGATACCGGTGAGTAATTTGGTGATGGAGGCCATCCACATCCGGCTCTCCAGACCGGCAGGGAGACCCGATTCAAGGCGGCCGAAAGCCTCGTGAAAAAAGATCGCCCCCTCATGGGCAATCAGGGTGACGTGAGGTTGCCCGCTTTTCTCCGCCCACTCCGCGCAGATAGCCCGGATCGAGTCGATCGCCCCTTGCTGAAAGCCGGCTCTGAGGGGATCGACCTGAACAAGTGTTACGCTTTTCCCGCCCCGGGCTGGCAGTTTGAGTTTCTTTCCAGCGGGTGCGTAACCCAGCACAAATCGTTTGAAATCGATCCACCATTGACGATCGCGAACACGCGGTGAGTCATTGGGAAAACTGTTTTTTTTCATGCTGCGCAAGCCGGCGAAAAAGATGGCCGCTTCGGGATCACGGTCGACCGGACCTCGTGTGGTGTCCGCAAGGAATCGGCAGGCCTCCTGCCGCTGATATTTGTTCCACTTTTCCCCGCACGGCCCGGTCTCACTGCGGGCTGCGCGGTGCCATTCATAAAAAGGGCTGTCCAGAGCGTAAAGCGTGGTAAAACGATGGATTTTAAAACCATCTTTCGATGTCGTCCGGATCACTGCCCCGTAGCGTCCCGGTTTTTCCGCCTTGACGACCGGACGGAATTTTTCATCATAAAAAGAAAGAGATAGTTCCGCCTTGCCGAGATAGAGCGCGACGGAGTCCGGATGCAGCCAGGAAGCCGCCGGGAATGCGCCCACTGGAAAGAGATAGCGCTCGAAGTGCACCTCTTCCTTCATAGCGGATTTTAGACGGCGTTCCTCCTCACTCCGGCCGGGGTTTTCATCCCCGCATGCGGAGGGAACCCACCCCAAAAGCAGGGAAGGGAGGATTACAAGGCGCAGCAACATACAGATAAAAGATCTCATCCCGGGCACCGGTAAGATAACGTTCCCACCACGCAGGATCAAAAGGGAACCGCCACCCGAGCGGAGCGGCGGTTCCCGATCAAATCAGCGCTGTTATTTGAGCAAGGTCATTTTGGTGGTTTTGATCGTGCCGCCCGCGGCCAGGCGGCAGAAGTAGATGCCTGCGGGAAGTTCAGCAGCGTTAAAAATGACCGCATGAATTCCGGCATCCAGTTTCTTGTCGAGCAGTTTCGCCACACTGCGGCCGAGAAGATCGTGGATTTGCAGGTTGGCTGGCATCTGTTCAGGCAGCAAGAAAGTGATTTTAGTCGTCGGATTGAAAGGATTGGGATAATTCTGCTGCAGGGTGAAATCAACCGGCATCATCTCCGGCCGGACGGCCACAGCGGATATTTTGTCATTTGAATAGACCGAGACGCCATCCGAGAGTTCAGAGACATAAATAAAGCCGTCCGCAGCGCTCACCCAGCGCGCCTTAGCGGAGCCATCGTAATAGCCCTCTTCGACCGGAGCGGCCGGATTGGCGATATTGATGGCGCGCACGCCGGCGCCCTCTGCTGCCACATAGCAAAAATCTCCGGCCACAGTGGCCATGTAGTCATAGCCACCGGTGAGAATTTCGGCGATCTTGGCCGGGGAGTTCATATTGGCAAGGTCAAAGATGCGCAGGTAGTCGCCGTCAGGGACGTAGGCATGAGTGCCGACGATGGCGAAACCCTCATTGCCGGTTGTCAGTGTGGGAATCAGCCCCTTGGCGGCAGGAGCCAGGGGATTGGCGATATCGAAAAAGACGATTTTGTCCCACGCCGTAAGTCCGGCGATCGTGCCATGAACGGCAACATTCTCGCCATAATGGCCGTCTGGATGGTGGTAGCCGATGACCTGCGCGTTGGCGGGCGTGGAAGCATCGATTACACCCATACCACTGTCACTGGCGGCCACGTAGACATAGTTGCCGCTGATCGCTACACCGCGCGCCCGCGGGGTTTTGAGGGTATTTACCTTGACCGGAGCGGCCGGATTGGTGGCATCGATCACGTAGACGCCAGAATCGCGCGCGGCGACAAAGGCATAGTTATCTTTGACCACAACGCCGCGTGAGTCACCGCCGACCTCGAGTGTAGAAAGCAGAGTCGGCTGCGAAGGTACGCTGACATCCAGAATACGAAGGCCGGCTGTTCCGTAGGCCACGTAGAGCTTGCCGCTGTCGAGGAAATTGCCATAGGCCGATCCGGAAGCCGCTGCCAGTACCGGCAGGGCGCCGGTCTCCGCCGGAGCTGCGGGGTTGGAGACATCGATCGCACGCAGCCCGCCGGGGCGGTCCGCAACAAATATGTGCCCCTTGGGGATGCCGCCGACCGTAACTGCTCCAAAGGAGAGGATATTGGCGCGACCGGGTGTGTCGCAGGTCCCTGCCAGTGTAGGCGCGGCTGCATTCGTCAGATCGAGGATGGAGATGCCATTGTCTCCCACAGCGACATAGCCATAGTTGCCATCGAAGACGATGCGCCTGGAGCGGTAGCCGGTATTGAAAGCGGTCACGAACGTGGGTGATGCTACGTTGGCGACATTGTAGATCCGGACGTAACCGCTGGCATAGTCGCCGCCGTCGTAATCGACGACATAGAGATAGTTTCCGCGCACGGCCGCATACTGGTGGTATCCTCCCCCGGTGACCACGCCGGCGAAGGTTGGGGCAGCGGGATCGCTGACATTGAAAATCTGGGTTTTATCGCCCATGGCGATATAGGCATAAGGCGAGGAGATGAAAACACTTTCGGTCGAGGTGACTGAATCGACCGTGGCGACGACAACCGGAACAGCGGGATTGGCCACATTGACGATTTTCAGGCCTGCCCCGTAAGAGGCGACAAAAGCCGTGGCACCGCTGGTGGCGACACCTCCACCATAACCGCCGATCTCAAACGCCGTGGTCAAAACGGGATTAGTCGGGGTCTGGACATTGATGATGTAGAGGTAAGAGCCCCCTGATGCCAGGACGTAGTAGGTGCCGTTGATCGAGGTGCGCACCAGATCCTCTATGGTTTCACCAAGGATGATGCTCCCCACCTTCATGGGGTTGCCCGGATTGGAAAAGCTGGCAATCTGAACCTTGTTACCGATGCTGTAGTAGACAAGCGATCCGGCTGCAAAGGCAGTCTTGGAATCGCCCTCCCCCTTGCCGAAATTTCCCTTCAGACTCATGTTGAGCTGCTCCTGGCCGATGACCAGGGAGGTCATGAGGAGAAGCAGCAAAACAGCAGTCAGGAACGAACCCGCTCTGTACGCACGTTTCATGGGACACTCCTTTGTTAGGTGAATTGACCATAGTACGATTACTGGTAATTAATATGCGCCTTGACTGTGGTTCATTTCAGGCTTGCTCCGCAAAAAATCTTCGACCTGCTGCCAGTCTGGAATGGAGGGAATGGCGCCGAGACGGGTTGTCGATAGGGCTGCCCCGGCATTTGCCCAATGCACCGCTTCGGTGATCGTCCGGTTTTTAGCCAGAGCTTTCGCCAGAAATCCGCAAAACACATCACCAGCGCCCGTCGTATCCAGCGGAAGAATCTTGTAGGAGGACACAAGGTCGCTCCCCTTCCGGTCCGCCACATAGACACCGCGCTCACCGAGTGTGATCACCACATTCCGGACGCCCTTGTCCAGGAAAAAGGCAGCCGCCCCGGCGAGTCCCGGCGGATCGGCGACGCTGATGCCGCTGAGCATCTCCGCCTCGACCTCATTCGGAATGATGACATGTAAATCTTTGTAAAGGCTGTCTTCGAGCTCCACTGCCGGGGCCGGATTGAGAAGCACCTGACGGCCGCAAGAGGCCGCCAGCCGGATAGCTGCGGCAACCGATTCCGCCGGTACCTCGAGCTGCAACAGGATGGTGTCGGCATTGTGAAACTCCGCCGCAGCCTGTTCAATATCGCCCGGCAGCAGTCCGGCGTTTGCTCCGGGGGATACCACAATAGTGTTACGCCCCCGATGGTCAATGCCGATCATGGCGATGCCCGTGGGCAAATCCGGATCGGAGGCGATATAGCGGGTCTCCACTCCCGCCTGCCGGCACGCTGTGATCATGCTGCGCCCGTATTCATCATTCCCGACCCTGGCGATGAAGATGACATCTGCTCCAGCTCGCTGTGCGGCGATGGCCTGATTGGCCCCTTTTCCGCCAAGAGCGGAAGAAAAAACACCATCCCAACGCGTTTCGCCCACTCTTGGGAGCTCCTGGCTGCGCATAATCAGATCGATATTTGCACTCCCAACCACGACCACTTTATTCATGAAGGCCTCTTCGCTCCGTATCTTGAATCGGTTCCGTCATTTACGTGCTCTTTACGCTGCTGCAGCAGCCATTCGAAGAGTGCTTTGGAATTGTAGGTCCGCGTCCAGGAATCATGGTAGACTCCGGGATAGACCGTGAATTTGACATCCCCGCCGCAAGCAGCGAAAGCGTCGACCACATCCTGCCCCGCAGCCAGTGGTACAACCTCATCCAGTGCACCATGAAAAGCCCGGACCGGGATGCCAGTCATCGAACACGGATCCCAGTAGGATTCCCTCCGGGCAGCGATGGGCACAATGGCCGCGAACCATTGCGGATGCCGGATGGCCATGTCCCAGGTGCCGATTCCTCCCATGCTGTAGCCGGTCAGATAGACCCGCGCGGGATCGATCGGATAGCGCGCCAGCATCAAACGGATGAAGGCGTGGGTGAGTGTATCAGTGCGATGATAGTACCACTCTGTCGTCGCCGGGCATTGCGGTGCAATGAGGTAGAAGGGGAAATCCGCATCCGTCTCGACCACAGCCGGAAGGCCGTCCCGGCGCAGCAAATGCGGATCGCTGCCGCGTTCGCCAATCCCGTGCAGGGAGATGATCAGGGGATAGCGGCCATTCTCCGCGAGGCTGCGGTTTAAGGGCTCGTAGAGCAGATAATCAAAGGTAGCGCTCTCATGCACCTCGACCAGATAATCCGGAGGATTACCCAGTGGCGCATCCTCCTTGCACGAGACGAGTGCCAGGGCACTTGCCAGGAGAGGTATTATTCTCCAGGGACGCATCAGTAGCTGAATCCCATGGAGAAGATATGAACCCGCGTCAGCGCACCAAAATCGACATAGGCATAGCTCAGGGTGCCGGATGCCGAGCCGACCGAGTAATGGAGTCCTGCGCCGAGGGTGAAACGCTGCTCGCTATAGTTGAACTTGTAGCCGCAGCGTAGAAAGGCCATTTTGTCATAGCTGTATTCAGCGCCGACCTGGGCCTTTTCCGGGCCATCATTGGGGTGGGAAAAATCCGCCGTAGTGGTGAGCTGATGGCGGCTTCCCGGGGCATCAAAAAAGTCCATCGCCAGACCCAAGCGAAAATCGATGGGCATGCGCACAAAGACCGCTTCGGTTTGATACTGCTCGCTCCACCCCCCGAAACGTGAATCCGGGCCAAAGTTGCGCGCAACCAGGCAGAGGCGCAAAGAGCGCAGTCCTGTGTAATAGGTGGTACCGAAATCAAAAGAGATGTTGCTCATCGACAGTTCAGCGATGCCCTGCCGCAGCCAGCGAGCGCTGCCTCCGACCAAGAGCGCGTCCGTAATCCTGGCAGCATAGCCCGCACCCACGGCGATATCGCTGGCGGAGAAGGTGCGGCCGGTGACCGTGGGAACAGTTCCGACGCCGCTCTTCTCGATATTGATGGTTTCAGCCATGTCGCCATAGTCAAGGATGACCGCGCTGGCCGCCACTGTCCCCCACCGTCCCAGATTCCAGGCCGCAGCCACCGACTCATAGGTGATATCGGCAAACCAGGCGGCATGGTTGAGCTGCACGTCGATACGTTTTACCTCCGCGACGGCGCTGGGGTTGCCGAAGATGCCGTTGGCGTTGCCGTCTCCGAGCGCAGCGTAGCACCCCCCCAGAGCAGCCTGACGCGCATCCGCATTGATCTTGAGAAACTGCCAGCCGGTCTGGCCGACGCGCTCGATATCCGCCGGGATGATGCCGGATTGGGCCAGTACAGCGCCGGCTTCCAGAAGCACTACCAGAAGGCCGGTCAGGCCCCTTCTTGTCCAATTAACTCTCATGGAATAACTCCCTTATGCTGGGTCTTGCCCCTTGACCGGAGATCATCGGATGATTGCGAATTTGCCGATATGATATTTGCCCTCCTGGCCGGGGACCAGGGACTCGACTTTAAAAACATAGACTCCCGGAGCGACACTCAGGGCCCAATTATTGAGCATATAGTCCGCCTGCACAATGCTGCCCCATGCGGTCGAACCGCTGCCGTCATCATGCTCGATCTCCTTGACCAGTTCACCGAAGAGGGTGTAGATGGAGATCCGGCATTTAGGCGGCACGCTGGTAAATTCGAGGCGGTAGCGCTCTCCCGTCCCGGTCAAGCGGCTGTGCTGGCGAAAGGGATTGGGGACGACATAAACTTGCTCCGGGAACTGATCATTGATCGGCATCTGCGCGTAGACAGGGAAACGGTTGTTGTTGACTTTGCCGCTCTCATTACCATCACTGTCGTAAGTGGTTACGCAATAATAGGCACCGACTCCGTACTGGAGGGTCTCATCGACATAGCGTACCTTGCCGTCTGTCAGCGTTACCGCAGACCTGGGCAAATCGGCCAGCAGCGTCCAGGGACCTATCGTGAAATAGGTGGAGCGGTAGATCCGGTAGCCAGCGAAATCGTTGACACCCGTGAGCGGATCGATGTAGCTCTCCGGTACAGGCGGAAATTCGATGGTGATGGTTCCCGGATTGGTCAGCAGCGTCAGGCTGTTTTCGCCATCGGTCGGCGTCGGAGGTGGAAAATGATCCGGCATATAGTGGTTGGCATACAATTCCCGGGCAGCCAGGACGTTTGCGTGCAGGGCAGCCAGCGACTCGACCGCAAGCCGGTCGATATTGTCGATCCCCCCGGCGACGATCTTTTCCCGCTCCATTTCGCCGATCACCTCGGCGAAGACCACTTTGATCGTCGCAAAGGCAGGCAGCGTGAACGGTCCGACGCTGACCAGAAACTCCGGCCTGCGCTCATACTTGTTACCTCCCTCACCGCCCGCTGCACGCGCTTCGTCCCAGGAGAGATGAGGCTGCTCATGCGTCATCACCTGCTTGAAGCGGGAGGGCAGAGAGACCTCCTGCGTGAACATGATGTCCGGTTCCAGGGCCCCTTCGGTCACTCCCTGCCCGGTATGTTCAAGAATATTCTGAAAAACACGACCGCTGGCGGAATCCAGCACAACTGCCGTGATATACCCCGGCGCATCAAGCTCATGCTCGAGTGAACCGCGCGCATAGATATCACGCGCATCGCCAATATCGCCGCGCTGTGGGCCGACGCCAAAAGTCCATTCCACCGGCACCTCATCCTGGAATCGAAACTGCTGATGATCATAAAAGTAAAAGTAACCTCCTTCGCGGTGCCATCCATATTTTTCATCACCCCTGCTCCCTGATCGCTGGGTCACACGGATGCCATAGCGCTGCCCGTAATAGAGACTGTCCACGGTGCTAAAGTCCATATTGGTGATCATCACCTCGTGGATGATGAAAGAGTTGTATTTAGGGATCGACCAGACCATGCTGCGCCGCGAGACATCCAGATTGAGCACATTGACATGGTGGCCGCCAGTGACGATCTCCTCGCCGGCCATAAAGGGATCCCGGAAATTGTAATTCCTGGTCAGGAGAGTCTCCTCCGTCGGAAAGACAAAGGTGCCGGAGGGAAAATAGCGGGAGTTAATCGAATAGGCCCCCGCCATGCCGTCCCGCACACCATAAATCGTATAGCCGGCCGCTTCGCAATAGTTCAGGGCATCGCTGAGGTCAGCCGCTTTGGAATAGCCGGGATAATCGAGGGTGTAAAAAGCGTTCTCGGTTTCGGTGGGATCGCCATACTGAAAGGAATTCCACAGCGTACTCCAGAGCCGTCCGCGCGTGAGGGTCTGCTTCGCCCAGGTGATCTGCGCTTGAAGAGGAGTACCGGCAACCAGGAGAAGCCAGATCGTCAAAAACAAGATCTGTACAGCCCCGCTGTTCCCATGATAGATGGCTTTTTTCGTCATGACCGCTCCACTCCTTCTCAAAACTCAACCTTGGCTTGCAGATAGACCTGACGGGGAGGCACCTCGTAGGAATACCAGCTCCACTCGTCGTATTCATTAGAAAACCAGTTCCTGGGGAGGCGCTCTTTTTCGGGGAGATCGGGATTCTCCTGCCAGCGCACCATGTCATCACCACCCAGCCTCACCAGAAACTTGCTGTTGAAAAGATTCTTCACCTCGACACTCAATTCCGTGCGCATGCTCCCGAAGGTTACCCCCTTGGCAACTTTGAGATTGGTCTGGTAATAGCTGAACCAACGGCGGTTGTTTGGTTCAGTTGAAATATCACCCGGAGCATGGTAGGTATAGGGCTCTCCGCTGCGCCACCAGGTGTAGAGATAGATGTTGAGATCGCTGAGCGGTGTGCAGCCCCACACCTGGGGTCCATACCCCTTGTCAAAGAAGAGGTTGAGGAACCCCTTGACCTTGTGAAAACTGCTCCACACCCCTTCGTACTGGTTCATGCCCTTGGGGATACTGATATTGGCGGATCCCGGTTCGTAGATCTTGCGATAGCCAACCTCGCCTCCGGCCGACCAGTACATATCGTGGCTGATGCCAAAATTGAAAAAGCCGTTGAAACGGGAGTCAAGTTTGGTTTCGATGCCGCGGACATCCGAATAACCGGAATTGCTCACCATCAACGCCTTGGTAGCGCTGTAAAGGGCCGGATTGGGGTAGATGCCGGTGACTACCGTCGCCTCTCTGGTCGCATCTTTGTAGTATCCCGTCAGACTGAGCTTGAAACGATCGCGGATGTTGCTGTCAAAACCTAACTCGTATTGAATGGTCCGTTCGTAGCTCATACGGGGATTGCCATAATAGCCCTGCCACTCTTCCATGTAGGTGATCTGATTGGCATAGGGATCGAGCACGGTGTTTACATCTTCCGTGTAGTTGACGAAGGGCAGTCCGAACATCTTGGTCCATGAAGGGCGCTGATAGAAATGGCCGTAGACAAAACGCAGCACGGATTTGTCGCTGATGGGATGGGAGATACCGAGCCGCGGCGCGAAGGCGAACTGGGTCCGGGTGCGCTCCGTCTCCGGCTTGCCGGGATAGCCCACCGGCTTGGCGGGGTCATGCCCCGGTGTGGTGGGGAGAAAAGCCAGGGGGTCGAACATGTGCTTCGCCGCATCGCGGTTCTGATTGAAGAAATCGCCGCGAAAACCGGCGTTGATCACCAGGCCCGGAACCTCGATCTTGTCCTGCAGATAAAAGGCGCCTTCGTAGGGTCGACCGGCGAAAACGTTGAGCAGATTCCAGCGGTTGCCACCTTCAAACACTCCCTGGAAGCTCTCGTAGAAAAAGTCGAACTTGCGCACCATGGCACCGGTTTTGAGCAGATGGTGCGGGGTCACCTGATTGGTATAATCGCCCTTGATCTGGTAGATAGTGGAATAGTTATGCGACCAGCATTGGTAGTAGCCGGCATCGAGGAAGCGGTTGACCATCTTTTGCACGTCGTCGCGCCTCGCCCACAGTGAATCGGGCACGACATCGTTCCGATCGGAGCGGTCCATGTCATCCTTGAGATAGCTGGCGGTGATTTCGTAAAAGGATTGAGGGTTGAGAACATGGGTCGCTTTGAGGTAGATCTGCGACCATTTGCGCAATTCGGGATAAAAGCGGTAAATGGCGCCCCACGGGTTGTACTTGGCGCGGGCATACTGTTCATCAACGCGCATCGGCGCCAGCCAATCCGCCTCCTGCGCCGATTCACCTGTATTGTAGTTGACTGAGGGATAATCGGCGGTCTCCCAGCCGCCGATAAAACCGCCCAGACGAAGCTTGAAGGCGGGCGAAACCGCATAGTTGAGATAGCCCTGGAAGTTGTGTTCCGGATTGTAGGGAATAGCCTGTGGAAAAATATCCACCGCGCGCTTGTAGCGGCCGGAGATGAGAAAGGTGAGGTTCTTGTAGAGAGCGCCATAGAGGGTGCTCTCCAGCTCATATTCAGCGCGCTGGTTATAATTGGCCAGCGTGTCATTAGGCGTGATTTGACGACGCCAGGCGGCAAGTAGCGAGTCTGGTTTTCTGCCGAAAAACTCGGCGTTCAGAGGATCAGTGGCCTGCCTGGTCCAGTAGTCCTGATCAAAATATCGCCAGTCATAATTATCATGGCTGTAGAAATCGCGTCCGAAGTGGTAGGTCCCGGCCGGGCGCATGCGAACCAGGGCGGAGCCATGCAACCCGCTGCTCGCCTCCTTCGAGACGATGTTGACCACCGCCGAGCGCGCCTCGCCGTATTCGGCGTTGTAACCGCCGGTCTGGACCGAAATCTCCTGGATGGTGGAGGTGTTGAAACCGGAATAATTGTCCGAGAGCAGCCCACTGTTGACCGACAGATTGTCGATCATGTAGGTAGCCTGAACGATCGAGCTGCCGCGGATGAAAGCGGTCGTCTGCCCGCGTGTCCATCCCAGAGAGGGCGAAACACTAAAGATACCGGTCTGGCTCTCGACCGCATCCCTCACCGTGCGAACCCAGGACCTCTCCATGCTCTTGGCATCGACTATCTGAACGCTTGCTGTCACATCCTTTTCGACGACGGGGCGCTGCGCAACAACGACGACATCCTCGCCCTCCAGTTCGGCGGGCGTCATGGCGAGCTCCAGGCGCGTTGTCTGATCAACAAGGACGGTGACATTCTTACGCGTCGCGGCTGAATAGCCGAGGATGGAAAAGCGGACCGTATAGGTTCCCGGCGGGACGTTGAGAATGAAGAACTCTCCGTCAGGCCGGCTGACATTGCCCATACTGGTCCCGGCGATCAGCACATTGACGCCAGTCAGAGGCTCCTGACTTTTGGCATCGATCACCTTGCCGGCAATCTTGCCGGTGGTTCCGGCGTGCAGAGGCTGCAGCTGCAGCAGTCCGGCTGTAACAACAAGCGGAAGAAAATGGAGGATGTTACGGAATTTCTGGACCATCATCTCGGCTCCTTTTATGAAAGCCCGTTCAAATCCGGGCCACAGATTCGCGGATCTGCAGTTGTGGATCAAGGAGTATCTTTTTCGCAGGCGTCTCGGGTTCGGCGAGATGGCGGAAAAGCAGCGCTGCAGCCAGCTCGCCCATTTTTTCGACCGGCTGTTCCACCGCGGTCAACGCCGGGGAGAGGAAAGTGGCAAAGCCGGGATCATCGAAAGAAGCTATGGAGACCTCTTGCGGTACATGAATCCTTTCCTCCTTCAACGCCTCGAGTGCGCCCAAAGCGATCAAATCGCTGGAAGCAAAGATCGCTGTTGGTCTTATTTTCCGTTTTACCAGCAGTTTAGTCTGCAGATACCCGTTGCGGGCGCGGAAATCATCTCCAACCACCAGATGAGGATCATAGGGCAAACCGGACTCGGCCATCGCCTTGCGGTACCCCGCCAGTCTGGCCGTATTGACGGCCGTACCTTCCAGTCCCTGAATGAAGGCGATCTTTTTGTGTCCCATCCCGATCAGATGGGAGACGGCCAAATAAGAACCCCTGGTATTGTCGACCGAGACCGAATCAATATCCAGTTCATCAAAACAACGATCGACGGTGACAAAAAGGCCCCCCTCCTCCTGCAACTGGCGCAGGTGGGCGCTCTCGATGCCGACAGGCGCTATGATCAGACCAGCCACCTTTTTACTGAGGAGGAGGTTCACGGCCGCCTTCTCAAGCAGGGTATCCTCGTCGCTGTCACAAACGATGAGGCTGTATCCTCTGCTGCGGACCTCACGGGCAATGCTCTTGACCATCGTGGCGAAAAAGGGATTACCGATATCGGTGACGATGATACCGATATCTCTGGTCCGGCTCAAACGCAGACTCTGGGCGAGCAGGTTGGGATGGTAGCCCATCTCCCGTGCGATATTGCGGATGACCTCAGAGGTCGCTTTACTGATCTTGGATTTGGAGCTGCTTCCGTGGAGAACGCGTGAGACGGTGGAGACTGAAAAGCCGGATTTTTTGGAGATATCAAGGAGGGTAGCGGACATGATTTGGGATCCGTCCAGTCAATGCAATCGTTTGCAATGTATTGTAAAAAAAAGAGGCCTGTGCCCTGTTTGCAGTTAACCTTTGTCGGCGGAAAAAACTTCTTCCCAGGCCATATTATGCAATCGTTTGTTTTAATATATTTCTTTCCCTGCTCTTTGTCAAGCTCTTTTTTTATCGTGCATCTTTTTTAGGTATAAAATATTCCTTGGACTTTTAACGTAAAGAAAACTATATTTAACAGCTTGGCACACAGTGGCTGTTCACCCGGCGATCACTCCCCTAACATTGACGGAAAATTTCATGGCTGACCCTCGCCTTTTTTCTGCAGAACTGCCCTACCGGCAGCGCTGCACCCGAATCCTCGAGCTGCTCAACGTTGAACCTAAAAGCGGTCTCGGCGCTGCAGAGGCGCAACAGCGCAGCGAAAAGTACGGCCCCAACGAACTCCCCCAGGAACCGCCCGTACCCAAATGGAAAAAGTTCTTCGCCCAGTTCACCGACCCCCTCACCATCCTGCTGCTCGTCGCCACCGTGATCTCTTTCATCGCCTGGATGATCGAACGCGATTCGATCATCCCCTTCGAGGCGATCACCATCCTCATTGTCGTCATCCTCAACGGCGTGCTCGGCTACCTACAGGAGGAGCGCGCTGAACTGGCCGTCGCCGCTCTGGCGGCGATGTCGGCCGCGACGGCTCGGGTGCTGCGCGACGGCTCGCAGCAGACCATCGCCGCCCGCGAGCTGGTCCCCGGCGACATCCTCCTCATCGAGGAGGGAGACACCATCCCCGCCGACGCCCGCGTCCTCGAATCGGTGGCCCTGCGCGTCGCCGAAGCGACGCTGACCGGTGAAAGCGCCCCGGTCAGCAAGGACAGCGCCTACATCGAGGATGAAGCCGCCATCGGCGACCAGCTCAACATGCTCTTCAGCGGCACCGCCGTCACCAGCGGACGCGGCCGCGCCGTGGTCGTCGGCACCGGCAGCCATACCGAGATCGGCAAGATCGCCGGCACCCTCCAGGAGACGGCGGAGGTGAGCACCCCCCTGCAGCGCGAGCTGGCCGGCGTGGGGCGCATGCTCGGCATCGCCGTCATCGCCATCGCCATCCTCATCAGCGCCACCATCCTCATCGTCGAGAATCTGCGCACCTGGGCCGATCTGGTGGACGTCCTGCTGCTGGCGGTTTCACTGGCTGTCGCCGCCGTTCCGGAGGGGCTGACCGCCATCACCACTATCGTCCTCTCCCTCGGCATGGAGCGCATGGCCAAACGCAACGTCATCGTGCGCAAGCTCAACGCGGTCGAAACCCTGGGCTCGACCACCGTGATCTGCTCGGACAAAACCGGCACCCTGACCCGCAACGAGATGACCGTGCGCAAGGTCGTCACCTCCAGCGGCGAGGTCACCCTCACCGGCGCCGGATATGAGCCGGCCGGCCGTTTGGAAATGGCGGGCGAGCCCCTCGATAAGGGTCCCCTCCGGGAGGAGGTGCGCTACGCCCTCCGCGCCGCCCATCTGGCCAATAACGCCCGCCTGATTCACGACAGCCAGGAGCAGTGGACCATACAGGGCGATCCTACCGAGGGGGCGCTGCTGGTGGCGGCCCGCAAGGCGGGCTGGAACGAACTCGAACTCTCCGAGCGCTTCCCCCGCGTGCACGAGGTCCCTTTCAGCAGCGAGCGCAAGCTGATGAGCACGGCTCACAAGGACACAGAGAAAGAAGAACGCTATATGGTGGTGAGCAAGGGGGCGCCCGATGTGCTGCTCTCCCGCTGCTCGCACGAGCGCGTAGGCGGGGAGGCCAGGGAGCTGACCCCCGGGCGGCGGAGTGAAATCCTTGCCGCCGTCGACAAGCTGGCCCACGAAGCCCTGCGCACTCTCGGCGTCGCCTTCCGCACCCTGCACATGGACAAGCTGACCGGCGAGATGACGGACGACGAGTATGAGAACCAGTTCGTCTTCCTCGGGGTGATCGGCATGATCGATCCGCCCCGGATGGAGGCGGCGGAGGCCGTGAGTGTGGCACGCAAGGCCGGGGTGCGCTCGGTGATGATCACCGGCGACCATCCAGCCACCGCCGAGGCGATCGCCCGGGAGTTGGGCATCATCGGCGAAGGCGGCCGCGTCGTCTCCGGCACCGAGCTGCAAAAGATGGGGGATGAAGAGCTGGAGAAGGTAGTGGAGGAGGTTTCGGTCTACGCGCGCGTGGCACCGGAGCACAAGCTGCGCATCGTGCGCGCCCTCAAGTCGCATGGCGAGGTCGTTGCCATGACCGGCGACGGAGTCAATGACGCCCCGGCCCTCAAGAGCGCCGACATCGGTCTGGCCATGGGCATCACCGGCACGGATGTCTCCAAGGGGGCGGCCGATATGATCCTGACCGACGACAATTTCGCCAGCATCGTCGCCGCAGTGGAGGAAGGGCGCGCAATCTTCGCCAATATCCAGAAGTTTCTCCGCTATCTGCTCTCCTCCAACATCGGCGAGGTCTTTGTGATGTTCTTCGGGGTGATCCTGGCCGGCCTGATCGGTTTGCACCCCGAGGCCGGCTCCGCGGTCGTCGCGCCGCTGCTGGCGGTGCAGATCCTGTGGATCAACCTGCTCACCGATGCCGCGCCCGCCCTCGCGCTGGGCGTCGATCCGGCCGACCGCCGGCTGATGAACCGGCCGCCGCGCGATCCCCGCACCCGTGTTATCACCCGCGATATGTGGCTCGGCATCCTGCTCGTCGGCGCGGTGATGGGCATCGGCACCCTGCTGGTCGTTGACTATGCCCTGCCGGGCGGCCTCCTGGCCGGCACCGGCGAGGTGCCCTACGCCCAGACTATGGCTTTCACTGTGCTGGTCTTTTTCCAGCTCTTCAACGTATTCAACTCGCGTTCGGGTCATGAGAGCGCCTTGAAGAATCTTTTCACCAACAACTGGATCTGGCGCGCGCTCCTGCTTTCGGTGCTGCTGCAGGTGATGGTCATCTATATTCCCTTCCTGCAGAAGGCCTTCGGCACAGTGCCGCTGACCATCAAGGACTGGGTGGTCTGTATTTTGACCGCCAGCAGCGTGGTGGTGGTGCGGGAACTTGCCAAGCTCGTCTGGCCCAGGCCGAAGCAGAAATTCAGGGTGCAGAGCGCCTGATCTGGAGAGCAACACCGGCCGCGGCAATCGTTTAAAAGCCGCTTCCGCGGCCGGCAGATGTCAGGATTTCAACCAGTAAACATCAAGCATCTGATCAACCGATGGAGGTTCACATGAGCGTCAAGGTGCGTCTGGGTATCATGATGTTTCTGCAGTATGCCATCTGGGGGGCCTGGTCTCCGGTGCTCTCAGCCTATCTTGAGAACACCCTGCATTTCAGCGGCATGCAGATCGGCGTCATTTACAGTCTGCTGCCCCTGGCAACGATCATCGCGCCCTTCATCGGCGGCCAGTTCGCCGACCGCTACTTCTCGAGTGAGAAGGTGATCGCCGTGTTGCAGCTCATCGGCGGCGGCCTGCTCATCTACATCTCGCGGCTGACCGATTACACCGCGATGATGTGGTTGTTCTTCCTCTACTCCCTGCTCTACGCCCCGACCATGGCCTTGACCAATTCGCTCGCGTTCATCAACATGAAGGACTCGGAGAAAGAGTTCGGCCAGGTCCGCGTCTGGGGTACGATCGGCTGGATCGTTGCGGGTCTGCTTCTGACCGGCTGGCGGTACCTGGGAAGTGCTCCCGGGGCCGATACCCTCCTGCTGGCCGGCATCTTTTCGCTCATCATGGGTGTGCAGTCTTTCACCCTGCCGCATACTCCGCCGCAAAAAAACGCTGCCAAGCCCTGGGCTTTCATCGAGGCCCTCAAGATGCTCAAGGACCGCAACGTCCTCATCTTCACCATCATCGCCTTTGTGGTGGCGACCGAACTGATGTTTTACTATGTTTTGACCGCTCCATTTCTGGAATCGTCTGTCATCGGGGTAGCCAAGGAAAATACGCCGATGGTGATGGTCATCGCGCAGGCGGCCGAGATCCTGGTCCTGGCCTTTCTGCTGCCGTGGGCGCTGCCCAAATATGGCATCCGCACGGTCCTGACCGTCGGCATCCTCGCCTGGCCGCTGCGCTACATCATATTCGCGATCGGATCACCCGCCTGGCTGGTGATCGCCTCCCTCGCCCTGCATGGCTTTTGTTTCGTCTTTTTCTTCGCCGCGGCCTTTATCTATTTTGACACCATCGCCCCCAGCGACATCCGCAATTCCGCGCAGAGCTTCATCACACTGGTGACTTATGGCCTCGGCAATTATGTCGGCAGTCTCTTCGCCGGCTGGATCAAGTCCATGTTCACTTCGCCGGAGGGCCTCACCAACTGGACCAATGTCTTCCTTGTGCCATGTGCCCTGACGATCCTTTGCGCGATCGCCTTCATGGCTTTTTTCAAGGTCGACAGCCGCAGGCATGCAGTAAAAGAGATCAAAGCCTGATCCACGCTCGCTTGTGCAGTCCGGCCCGCCAGCGGCGGCCGGACTGCACAAGCGAGCGTCCGACCACACGGCCGGTGATGCCGGCCTCAACTGATAAATAGAGGGAGCAACTCATGGCAAAAAAAGTTTTGGGCGTTGGATTTGTCGGGGGCGGATTCGTGGCGCAGTTTCACATCCGCGCCTGGGTGAGCGTCCGCAACGCAGATATCAACGGCATCGTCGCCAAGAGCACAGCTGAAGCTGAGCAGGCGGCCGCCCTGGTGAAGCAGCTCAATCTGGGCGAAGGCAGGATTTTCAGGAGCGTCACCGAAATGGTGGCCGATCCCGCCATCGACGCGATCTGGATCTGCGCCCCCAATTTCACCCGTGTCGAGATCATGGAGGAGATCGCCGAGGCGGTGCTCAGCGGCAAGGGCAAGCTGATCGGTGTCGCCTGCGAAAAACCGCTGGGCCGCAATGTGCGGGAAGCCCGGAAGATGGTCGAGCTGGCGAAGAAGGCGGGGCTGCTGGACGGTTATCTCGAAAATCAGGTCTTCTCCCCCACCGTCATCCGCGGCCGCGATATCGTCTGGCTGCGCGGCGCCGCGGCGGCAGGCCGTCCCTACCTGGCGCGCGCATCGGAGGAACACGCCGGCCCGCACATGCCCTGGTTCTGGGAGGGCGAACTGCAGGGCGGCGGCGTGCTCAACGACATGATGTGTCATTCGGTGGAGACCGCCCGTTATCTCCTGACCCCTCCGGGGGCGCCGCGGCATACTCTCACCCCGGTAAAGATGTCCGCCTACACCAACTGCCTCAAATGGCAGCGCCCCCGCTACGCCAATCACCTGGCGGAGTACAGCAAGGGCAAGCTGGATTATGCCAGCCGGCCCTCAGAGGATTTCGCCCGTTCCCTGATCGAGTATCATGACCGGGAGGGAAACCAGGTTGTCGTCGAGACCACCACCTCCTGGTGTTATGTCGGCGCCGGATTGCGCCTTTCGATGGAACTCCTCGGCCCCGAATATTCGATGCAGATCAACTCTCTCGATACCGGCCTGAAGGTCTTTTTCAGCCGCGAAGTAGCGGGCAGGTCGGGCGAGGATCTGGTCGAGAAGCAGAATGCGGAGATGGGTCTGATGCCGGTCGTCGCTAATGAGGGCAATGAGTACGGCTACGACGTCGAAGACCGCCACATGGTCGAGTGCTTCCTGGCCGGCACCCGGCCCAGCGAGACCTTCGAGGACGGCCTCGAGGTGACCACCCTGCTTATGTCAGCCTACCTGAGCGCCGAGCAGGAGCGGACCATTCTTTTGCCAGCGCCGGGCATCGAGGATTTCGTCCCGGCCGTGGCTCGTGGAGTGTGGAATCCCCGCAAATAACCGGCCGAATCATCGGTCTAACTCTAACCTCGGGAGAATGATTTCATGGTCAAGCAATTTATCGGATTCTTCATCGTGCTGTTCATCGGCCTGGCCGTCATGCCGGTCCTGAGTCAGGAGGCCGAACGGGTCTACAAGGAGGTCCGCATCAAAAAAATGAAAATAGCGATGCAGACCTACACCTTTCGCAAGTTCACCTTCGCTGAAGCCCTCGAAAAGACACGCGAACTGGGCATCCGCTACATCGAGGCCTATCCGGGCCAGCGGCTGAGCAAGGAGATGCCCGCCAGCGCCCTTTTTTCGCACACCATGACCGACGAGCAAATCGCCTGGGCAAAATCGGAGCTGGAAAAGAACAGTCTGACCCTGGTGGCCTACGGTGTGGTTGGCTTTGACAGCACTGAAAAGTCGATGCGGGAGGTTTTTGATTTCGCCCGCAAGATGGGCATCCAGGTGATCAACACCGAGCCCGCCTTTGCCAATTGGCGCCCCCTCGAAAACATGGTCAAGGAGTACGACATCAAGGTCGCAATCCACAACCACCCTTTGCCCAGCCGTTTCGCCCTGCCCACGACCGTGCTCGCGCGCGTCAAGGGGCTCGATCCGCGCATCGGTTCCGGCATGGACACCGCCCACTGGATGCGCTCCGGCTGGGAGCCCATCAAGGCGATGGCCCTGCTGCGCGGACGCATCGTCCACGCCCATCTCAAGGATCTCGATCTCTTCAACGATCCCAATCAGGCCAAGGATGTCCCTTTCGGCAGCGGCAAGGCCAATATTCATGACATCCTCGCCGAACTGACCCTGCAGGACTATGACGGCTATCTCTCGATCGAGCACGAGCGTGAGGACGAATCGTCCAATCCCTCGCCCAACATCGCCAGGGGGCTTGAGTACATCCGCAGCATCACCCATTTCCAGGATTACCAGCAGCTCCTGCCGCGCTGGAACGGCCGCTACTCCAAACACGGCTGGAACCATTACGGCCCCGGCCATTTCCTCCTCGACGAGAAAAGCGGCGAGCTCACCGGGCAGGGCGGCATGGGACTGCTCTGGTACAGCGCCAAAAAATACCGCGACTTTGTCCTTGAACTGGACTATAAATGCGATGAACTCTTCACTAACTCAGGCATCTTTCTGCGCGTGCCCGAAATGATGACCAGCGACGATTATATCTCCAGATCCTTCGAGATCCAGATCGATGACGCCGGCACCGGCATCCATCAGACCGGCGCGGTTTACGACGCCGAGGCGCCCAAAGCGCTCGCCTTCAGGGAGACCGGCGAATGGAACCACTACAAGATCTCTTTCATCGGCGGCACCATCACCGTCGAGCTGAACGGAGTCGAGGTGGTCAACTGGCGGGCCGAGCCGCGCGGCAAGATCAGATCCTACGCCGCCGAGGGCTATATCGGCCTGCAGAACCACGACAGCCGCGCCCCGATCCATTTTAAAAATATTTTCATCAAGGAAATCTGAGCATTCATGCCCGGCCCCGCGGATGACGCCCATGCCGTCGATCTTTCCGTCATCATTCCGGTCTACAACGAGCGCCGGAAGATCGCAGGCGACATCCGCGCGGCGGCTGAATTCTGCGCCCGCCATGGTCTGAGGGGGGAAATTCTGGTGGCCGATGACGGCAGCGACGATGGCACCCCGGAAGAGGCCGAAAAAGCCCTGCCAGCCGCCGGAGACGCCGGACTGTGCATTCTCCGTCTGACGCCCCATCGCGGCAAGGGTCGAGCCGTCCGCGCGGGCATGGCGCGCTCCCGCGGCCGTCTCATCCTCTTCATCGACAGCGGCCTCTGTATCCCTTATGATGAAATCACCCGCGGCATCGAACTGATCGAAAACGGCGTCTGCACCATCGCCCATGCATCCCGCCGCCTGCCCTCCAGCCGCATCCTTCGTCCGCAATCCCTCCCCAGACGCCTGTCCGCCTGGCTCTTCCGCCGCCTCTTCACCCGCATGCTCGGGCTGCCGAAGGAACTGACCGATACCCAGGCCGGCTTGAAAATATATGACGGTGAGAGAGGCCGCACGCTTTACCGGGCCTGTGCATCAGACGGTTTTTTATTCGATGCGGAGATCATCCTGCGGGCGATGCATGCAGAGGAGAGAATCTGCGAATTCCCGGTGAGCTGGAGCGCAGACCCCGACAGCCGTCTGCAGCTGCGGAGAATGCCTTTGGCCCTTGTGCGCGAGGCCTGCGCTCTGAAAAAGCGGCTGCACCGCGAATTCGCAGTATGAAGCGGTGAGAAGGATCAAGCGTGCAGCTTGCGGCCCGCCCGATACCCGTACAATCCGTAAAAAGCGACGTAGAAAAAGGCGATCATCGGCACGATGAAGGAGAACTGGATGCCGGCCACATCAGCGATCCAGCCCTGCAGCGGCGGCAGGATCGCCCCGCCGAGAATCATCATCACCAGCAGCGATGAGCCCTGACTCTTGAGAACGCCCAACCCTTCGATGGCGAGTGAAAAGATGTTGGACCACATCACCGAGCAGAAGAGGCCGACGCTGAGGATGGTCCACTGCGCTGTCGTCCCGCCGGCCGTCATGCTGGTCAGCAGCAGGACGATGATGATGCCGCTAAAGATCGCCAGCATGCGGTGGGCGCTGTTCTCGCCCAGAGCGAAAGCCCCGAGCAGGATGAGCATGAAAAAGCCGTAGCGCAGCGCCTCGGCAGGACCCGCCAGCGCCAGCAGCACGAAAAAGGCGATGACCGGAACGGCGGCCACCAGCAGCCGTTTTTTCCCCTTCGCCATGTCGCTGAGGGCGAAAGCCCCCATGAAGCGGCCGATCATCAGCCCGCCCCAGTAGAAGGAGAGGTAACGGCTCGCCGCCTCGTGCGACAGCCCGCCCATCCTGGGCGTGCCGAGGAAATTGATGAGGGCGCTGCCGACGGCAACCTCTCCCCCGACGTACATAAAAATGGCGATCATGCCCAGCACTGTATGCGGGTATTTGAGAGCGCCCGCGCCGTGCGGCACCTGCCCGGTATTGCTGAAATTGGGCAAATGAATGAACCGGAAGATGAGGGCCAGCAGGAGAAAGACCCCGGCGAAGAGGAGATAGGGGGTTTTGACGGCATCGGCCCCATGGGCGTCCGGCTGATTGAAAAGTTTGAAGATCAGATAGCCGCCGATGACCGGACCGATGGTGGTGCCCAGGGAGTTGAAGGCCTGGCTGAGATTGAGGCGGCTGGAGGCAGTGCGCTCGGGCCCCAGGATTGTGACGTAAGGATTGGCCGCGATCTGGAGCATGGCAAATCCCAGTCCGACGATGAAAAGCGCGACCAGGAAGAAAGTATAGGAGACCATCACTGCGGCGGGATAAAAGAGGGCGCTTCCGATAGCCGAGGTGATCAGGCCGATGACCACTCCATTCTTGTAGCCGATGCGGTTGATCGGATCGCCGGAGATGGTCGAAAAGAGGTAATAGATCAGGGCACCGATAGTGTAGGCTCCGAAAAAGGCGAACTGCACCAGCATCGCCTGAAAATAGTTGAGGGTAAAGGCCTCCTTGAAGCGGGGAATGAGAAGATCATTCCAGACGGTCATGAATCCCCACATAAAAAAGAGCACCGTCATGATCGCGAACGGTCCACTGTACCTCTTTTCATCTTCTCCGATTTGCGGCTGGGCCGCCTTCACGCCGCTGCTGCTGGCCATACTATACTCCTTGCCTTTAAGTTCGACTCCCGCATGTCACTGCCGTCTGCTTCACCCGGAGCGCTCTCCAGCCGGACAGAGCTTCGCACCGCTCTGATACCGGGGCCGCTGCTGGCCGACGCCCCACTGCCGGCGTGAGATCGGGTTAAAAATACTCATCACTACCGCCAAATTCAAGAGTATTCTCCGGGCGTTGAAAATTTTCTTGAAATCCCGCTCTGAATCCCGTACATTTTGCTAATCTACAACTCACACCACTCCCCTACACCGGAGGTTTCATGCACTTTTCAGCTTCGCGCCTCATGCTGATTCTCAGCCTTACGCTGCTGGCGGCCGCCGTGGTGCTGGCCGCAGCGCCCGAACCGGCCATCCCGCTCCTCAATCCGGGTTTTGAGATCCTGCAGGCGGAGGGCGCCGCCGGCTGGCAGCCCGACTCTCTCTCCGCCACAGCGATCGGCATCGACCGCACCGTCGCCCGCAGCGGCCAGGCCAGCCTGCAGATCCGCCACCTCTCGCTGCGCCGCTCTACCCTCTTCTCCCAGCCGGTCAAGCTCGAGGTCGGCAAACTCTACCGCCTGAGCGGCTGGATCAAAACAGCCGGCGCCCGCACCGACTCGGCGCAGCACTATCCGACCCCCCTGCCGGCCTGCCTGCGCATGGGCGGCATGCCCATCACCGCCTGGTCCCGCCCGATCGGCGGCGATCAGGAGTGGCAGCTGAGTGAAGCCCTCTTTTTCGCCTCCAGGGCCGAGGACCGCGTCGAGCTGCGCCTCGGCTATCGCGGTGAAGCAGCCGGAGAAGCCTGGTTTGATGACATCACCATCACTCCGGTCGAGGATATCACCGAATACATTCCCGCCGAACGCATCAGATGGTACGGCAAGGCTTTCCGATTCGAAGAGCAGGGGTGGACCTACCTGCACATTGAAGGCGCCCCCTACGAGCGCGGCTTCCAGCACGGCGCACTCCTCGCCCGGGAACTCAAGACTTTCATGACCAAGCTGGCCACCAGCCGTAACCGGGACAACCCCGCCGCGGGCTGGCGAGACCTGTGCAGTCAGGTCGACCTCCTCTTCCTGCGCAAATATGAGACCGAATTCATGGAAGAGATGAAGGGCATCGCCGACGGCGCCAAAAAAGAGGGGGCGACCATCTTTGACCGCCCCGTCGAACTGCTCGATATCGTCACCATCAACTCCTACATCGACCTCTCCTACGCCTCGGACGCGGTCCGGAATACCCCCCACCAGCTCAGCGGACAGCGCTTCAAGGCCCCGGAAATCGATATGGATCTGCCAGAGCGGCTGCACAAATGCTCCTCCTTCCTCGCCAATGCCTCGGCGACGGCGGACCGGCGTATCGTCTTCGCCCAGCTCTTTATGTGGAACGGCTATATGGGCCCGGAATGGGATGTTATCATCGACCTGCTCCCCGAAAAGGGAGAACGCCTGGTCTATGAGACCTACCCCGGCGGCATTCACTCAGGAGCCGATTTCTATATCAACCAGGCCGGCATC
>Ga0209717_1001063_pt1 | contig 31132 bp, 25 predicted proteins | sample AD_UKC048_MetaG_FD_184418 | JGI IMG/M metagenome (GOLD analysis project Ga0209717, IMG submission 184418) | Active sludge microbial communities of municipal wastewater-treating anaerobic digesters from USA - AD_UKC048_MetaG (SPAdes) (version 2) | ecosystem: Engineered > Bioreactor > Anaerobic >...
TCGACTTCATTTTTGGTTTCCTCCGAATCCAAAACCTTAAAGGTCACCAAAGCTCCAACAGATTTGCCTATCCAGTTTTCCTGCGCGTCTTTTAAAGATTGTGTCCAGTCGATTTCCTTCAATCCGTCGAGCAAACGCTGGGCATACGCAGAAATCCGCATGCTCCATTGCGTCATTTTCTTGCGGATGACGGGAAATCCGCCGCGCTCAGAAACGCCGTTGACGATTTCGTCATTCGCGAGTACCGTTCCAAGGCCTGGGCACCAGTTGACTTCGGTTTCGGCGAGATACGTTAAGCGGTATTGTAGTAAAATCTGCTGTTGCTTTTCGGATGAAAATCCGATCCAATCCTTGGCTGAAAATGTGTCTATATTGTCATCAGCAACCGCGTTGACATTTACATTTCCTTCGTTTTGAAACGCTTCGATCAAAGTGCAGATGCTTTCGGCTTTATCCGAAATTTTGTTGTACCACGAGTTGAAAAGCTGGATGAAAATCCACTGTGTCCATTTGTAATATTCTGGTGAAGAAGTTCTCACCTCACGATCCCAATCGAACGAAAACCCGATCTTATCGAGCTGCTCGCGGTACCGCGCGATGTTTTCCTTCGTCGTTTTATCGGGATGTTGCCCAGTCTGGATGGCATACTGCTCGGCAGGCAACCCAAAGCTGTCATAACCTTGCGGATGCAGTACATTGAAACCCTTGTGGCGTTTGTAGCGCGCGTAAATATCCGAAGCGATGTAACCCAACGGATGCCCTACGTGCAAACCCGCTCCCGACGGATAAGGAAACATGTCAAGTACATAATATTTTGGCTTTTCACTGTTGTTCTCTGCGGCGAAAGTTTGGTTTTCGGCCCAGTATTTTTGCCAGTTGGCTTCTATTTCGTTGGGATTGTATTTCATGAAAAAAGGTGCTAAGGTTCTGAGGCGCTAAGGCTCTGGGGAAAAGTGTAACAAGTTCAATTTCCCCAAGTCTTTTTCTGCGAAGCGCAAATTTACGTTTATTGTACGAATGACAAAACTTTGCGCGTTATAAACTGTTATTGTACAAATTCTTTGTTATTTTTACGGCATAATTCAAATTCTATGGGTTCTTCTTTCGAAAAGTTTCAAAAACGCCGCTTGATTTCTTCTTATTTTTCGGTGGTTTTAAGTGTTTTCCTGGTGTTGTTTTTATTGGGAATTTTGGGTCTGTTTGTGATCAATTCCAAAAAACTATCCGACAATTTCAAGGAAGAAATTGCCATGACGGTGTTTTTCAAAAATGAGGCTACCGACAGCACTATGGTTGCTTTTGGCGAGGAACTCAAAACGGCGCCGTTTGTCAAATCAAGCGAATACCTCACCAAGGAACAGGCCGCCAAAATGCACACCGATGTAATCGGCGAGGATTTCATGACTTTCCTGGGCGCCAACCCGTTGCAGAACTCTTACGACATTCACCTCAAGGCCGATTATATAGACCGGGCCAACATCGAGAAAATAGAGCGCCGTTTTCGTTCTAACGAAATGGTTTCGGATGTGGTTTATGACAAGCAACTGGTCAATTTGGTCAATGACAACATTCAGAAAATCAGTATGTGGATCCTCATCATCAGTGGCATTTTGGCACTCGTGGCGGTGTTACTTATTAATAGTTCGATGCGATTGTCTATCTACTCCAACCGCTTTATCATTAAAACGATGCAGATGGTAGGCGCCACCAAGTCATTTATCCGCAAACCTTTTATCTGGAAAAGCATCCGTCTGGGATTCATTGGCGGTGTGATTGCCGTGCTGGCGTTGTTGGGTACTTTGTATTACCTCGACCTGAATTACCCCAACCTTAAAATTACCGAAGACCAGCCCTTGATTGCCCTGGTTTTATTGGGCGTGCTCGTTGTTGGGATTCTGATCAGTTGGATCAGTACATTCTTTGCGACGCAGCGTTTCCTGAATTTACGCACAGACGATCTTTATTAGAGGAAAGGCGAAAGTTGAAAGTTGAACGGAAGCAACAAAGCCGGATAGGCGATAAAAATATGTATTATGAAAGAAAAAAATCAGCAGCCGGAATTTCTTTTTGAAAAGGTCAACTACACCTTTTTACTCATTGGCGTGGCCGTGATTGCGCTCGGGTTTATCCTGATGTCGGGTGGCGGAAGCGACGATCCCAAGGTCTTTAACGATGCGGTGTTTAGCTTTAGAAGGATTCGCCTCGCGCCTACTTTAGTGCTGATTGGTTTTGGCATCACGATTTATTCGATCCTGAAAACTTCTAAAAAATAAATGGATTTCCTCCAAGCCTTAGTACTTGCCGTCATTGAAGGCATCACCGAATTCCTTCCTGTTTCCTCTACCGGCCACATGATTATTGCGAGTTCCTTTTTTGGGATTGCACAGGATGATTTCACCAAACTATTTACTATTGTAATCCAACTCGGCGCGATCTTGTCTGTGGTTGTTTTGTATTTCAAGCGTTTTTTCCAGACTCTTGACTTTTACTTTAAATTGCTCGTGGCGTTTATCCCAGCGGTGGTTTTTGGACTGCTGTTCAGTAAAAAAATCGATGCATTACTTGAAAATCCCGTGACGGTTGCGGTATCACTTTTAATCGGAGGTCTCATTTTACTCAAGGTAGATGACTGGTTTTCACATTCGCACGACACTGAAACTGCCTCAGAAATCACTTATTCACAAGCCTTAAAAATCGGGTTGTTCCAATGTTTGGCGATGATTCCCGGCGTTTCAAGAAGCGGTGCGAGCATTGTGGGCGGTATGTCGCAAAAATTATCGCGTACGGTTGCCGCCGAATTCTCGTTTTTTCTAGCAGTACCAACCATGTTGGGCGCCACGGTTAAAAAATGCTACGACTATTATAAGGATGGTTATGTACTTTCTGACGATCAAGTCAATTTGCTTATCATCGGCAATGTGGTGGCGTTTGTGGTAGCGATGCTCGCCATCAAATCCTTTATCGGCTATTTGAGTAAAAATGGCTTCAAAATGTTTGGGTATTACCGCATCATTGTAGGCGTGGCGTTGTTGTTGATTCATTTTTTCCTCCACGAGCTTACTGTAATTTGATGACTGCCGAAGATTTTCAAAACGGACAAGTCTTACTCATTGACAAACCATTGACGTGGTCGTCTTTCCAGGCGGTCAACAAAATGAAATGGGCTTTGAAAAGCAAGCTTGGGCTCAAAAAAATCAAAATTGGCCACGCCGGTACTTTAGATCCGTTGGCGTCAGGTTTGCTACTGGTTTGCACCGGCAAATTCACCAAACGCATTCCAGAATTGCAAGGCCAGGTCAAAGAATACACGGGCACTTTCTACGTTGGCGCCACCACGCCTTCTTATGATCTGGAAACTGCCATAAACGAGACTTTCCCGACTTCACATCTTAATGAAGCGTTGGTACTGGAAACCTCGCAACAATTTCTCGGCGAAATAGACCAAAAACCGCCCATCTTTTCCGCAATCAAAAAAGACGGGAAACGTTTGTATGAACATGCCCGAGCCGGTGAAGAAGTTGAGATTTCGGCAAGAAAAACCACCATACACGAATTCCAAATCACGCGCATCGCTTTACCCGAAGTAGATTTTAGGGTGGTTTGCAGCAAAGGCACCTACATCCGTTCACTCGCGTATGATTTTGGAAAAGCTTTGAACTCGGGCGCGCATCTCACCGTTTTACGCCGCACCAAGATAGGCAATTACGACGTGAAAGATGCCATGGATGTCACTTTGTTTGAACATTCAATTGGTCCAGATGCTGCATCAATGTAGCCATTTCATTTTGGGTACTGAGTCCTTTGTCGTGTAAATACCACAATTGCAGTTCGGTTTTTGCCGTTTCATCGATTGCGCCGTACTGTTCCTTGTAGCTTTTGATTAAGTGCGTCGCGCCCGCCGGACGTGGTCCCCAACTGCCGATTACCTTGTCATTTTCCTTATCCAACACGATCAACTTGGGGATTGATTTGGCACCATTGGTTAAAAACAGGTTCATCAACGATTCATTTTCATCGCGAAACACAATCTTCAAATCAATGTGCGGTGCAATGCCAGCCATCTTATTGAATATGGGCAGCAGTTGCGCGGCATCGCCACACCAACCTTCTGAAATTACGAGCCAGGTGTAGCTTTTCCTGAGTGACAACAGTTTTTGGATGTTCTCTTCGGCTACGACCATTTTCTTATCAAGGCGGTTCATGCGCGCCTCATTGAGCTCGGTATAATGCACCAAAGCCGCCGATGGGTCGTTGCCACTAGACTTTCCCTGAGCGAGTAAGTCGGTTACAATTTGCCTGTATTTGAAGTACGAATGGGATTGGAGCAACCCTTGTGCGACTGCCATTTTCATAGTGTGATATTTTGTACAAAATTACCATTTTTATTGGCAATCACAGCTGACATTTATCATTGTAATAACGTCAAAAAGCTTAGTCGGATTTTTTTAAAAAAGTCTATTTCACGAAATCAGATTATGCCTATATTTGCACAACTTTACTCAAGATAGCTATATGAAGTACAAAAGAATCCTCCTCAAATTAAGCGGCGAAGCGTTAATGGGAGACCGTCAATACGGAATCGACCCGGCCCGACTTGCCGAATATGCCGAAGAAATCAAACAGATCCACGATAAAGGCGTGCAAATCGCGATCGTAATCGGCGGAGGGAATATTTTTAGGGGTGTTGCCGGAGCCAGCAATGGCATGGATCGCGTACAAGGCGATTACATGGGCATGTTAGCCACTGTCATCAACGGAATGGCCTTACAAGGCGCACTCGAAGACAAAGGAATGCTCACACGTCTGCAGACTGCGCTCAAGATAGAAGCCATTGCCGAGCCTTACATTAAAAGACGCGCGGTGCGCCACCTTGAAAAAGGCCGTATCGTGATTTTTGGCGCCGGGACCGGAAACCCGTATTTTACCACTGATACTGCTGCGGTATTGCGGGGCGTTGAAATTCATGCCGATGTGATTTTGAAAGGCACCCGCGTAGATGGTATCTATACTTCGGATCCCGAAAAAGATCCAACGGCCACCAAGTTCGACTTCATCTCGTTCGAAGATGTCATCAAAAAAGGACTCAATGTCATGGATTCGACTGCCTTTACTTTGAGCCAGGAAAACGAACTGCCGATTTTGGTATTCGACATGAATAAAAAAGGCAACCTGATTAAAATCTGCGAAGGCGAAAACATCGGAACCGTAGTAAATATATAGTTGATAGCCGGTAGTTGTTGGTTCATGGAAACTACCAACAACTATCAACTACCAACCATCAACCAACAACGAAAAACAATGACTGAAGAAATTGAATTTATCCTCGACAGCACGCAAGAATCCATGTCGGGTTCTATTGCACACCTGGAAAAAGAATTCCTGAACATCCGCGCCGGAAAAGCTTCGCCAGCCATGCTTGGAGGCGTTTTCGTAGATTATTACGGGTCGCAAACGCCACTCTCGCAAGTCTCTAACATCAACGTTCCTGATGCGCGTACCATCACCATCCAGCCGTATGAAAAAAACATGCTGCAACCCATTGAAAAAGCGATTATGATTGCCAATCTTGGTTTTAATCCCATGAACAATGGCGATGTGATTATCATCAGTGTACCGCCGCTTACAGAGGAGCGCCGACGCGATTTGACCAAACAGGCCAAAGGCGAAGCCGAAGATGCCAAAATCGGGATCCGCAATGCCCGCCAGGAAGCCAACAAAGACATCAAGAAATTAGAAAAAGAAGGTACTTCTGAGGACATTTGTAAAACCGCCGAAGACGAGGTGCAAAACCTCACCAACACCTACATCCGAAAGATAGACGAAATTTTGGCGCACAAGGAAGCCGAAATTATGAAAGTGTAATAAATGGTCAATTGTAAATTCGTTAAAATTCTGCAACCGTCTTCTTAAAAAACAAGGCGGTTTTTTTTATTTTCCTATCTTTCGTTTGAATTGAAATCCCCACCGATGAGGCAATTATTCTGGCTGCTGCTTTTTTTACCGTTTGTACACCAGGCGCAGTCACACCTTAACGGCATCGTCAAGGATTCGGAAACCAAAAAAGGGCTGCCATTTGCCTCTGTGGTTTCGCAAGATGGCGTGTACACGATTTCTGATGTCGACGGTAAATTCACACTTCATTCCAAAAAAACAATCACGTCTGTTTCGGTGACTTATGTAGGCTATTCTAAAGCAACCTTGTCCGTTGGCGACAAGAATTTCTACACGGTTTTGCTCTCTCCGAAACCCGATGAACTGCGCGAGGTGACCATCTCCAATGAAAATCCCGCGCTCGCACTGATCCGCAAGGTAGTTCGCAGCAAGTCCCACAACAACCCGCAAAAGAAGCTCAACAGCTTTGAATTCAAATCGTACAACAAACTCGTCATCACCGCCAATCCAGATTCTATCGATGGCCGGATCGACACGGTAATGGTTAGAAAAAACGGGCAAAACTCGGTCAAGCTCGATTCGTCGGATTACCGTTTCAAGAAAATCATCTCCAGGCAGCATTTGTTCCAGACCGAGCAGGTTTCGCTGTTCCAGTTCGGCAAAAACACGCTCAAGGAAACCATTCTGGCCACTCGTATGGCGGGATTCCGCGAACCGGTTTATGAACTCATCACGGTCAATTTGCAGTCGTTTTCTGTTTACGACAACCGTTACGAACTCTTTGAAACCCAATACAACAGCCCAATTTCTGATTTCGATTACAACAATTACCGATTCAAATTGCTCGATAGCACAGACATTCAGGGCCGCAAAACGCTGATGGTGTATTTCAAGAACAAACGCAAAAGCAAAGCCGCCGGACTCGAAGGAGTACTTTATATTGACAGCCAGAATTTTGCGGTGGCCAAAGCCGTCATGCGGATCCGCGGCGTACTCAACATCAGCGCGGTACACGAATTTGAGTATTTGGCCGACAAGGATTTGTGGTTCCCAACGTACAACAACTTCAAGATTGCCAAGGGCAAAAAGGAACGTGACATCAGGATTTTGGGCGAAACCTTAAAATTCGACGCCGACGACTCGCCGCAAGACCGCAAGAAAGTCGCCTCGGATTTCACCTATGCCGAGTCGCAGACCTTTCTCTTTGATAAAAAATACAATGTCCCCGAAACCATCAAAAACCGCAGCATCGAGACAGAGGTTACCGATAGTGCTGCCAATATGCCCGAATCGTATTGGAACCATTTCAGACGCGACAGTCTCGATGTACGCAGCCGCAAAACCTACCTCGTACTCGATAGCCTAGCACAGAACCGGAAAATCGAAAAGCGCCTGCTTTCGGGGCGTAAAGTCCTGAACGGATATGTGCCTTTTGGTTTTTTCGATCTTGATTTGCGTTACTTGCTCAGTTTCAACAATTACGAGGGTGTTCGCGTTGGATTGGGCGGCAAAACCAACGAACGGTTCTCTAAAAAATTCCGCATCGACGGCTACACGACTTACGGCACCAAAGACGACGCGTTCAAGTACAGCCTGGGTTTTGCGGCGCGCACCGACAAATATTCTAATTCTTGGGTGGGCGCTTCCTACACCGACGACATTCGCGAGATTGGTAGCACATCTTTTGCCATTGACCGTAGGATTTTCAAGCTCTACGATCCGCGGCCCATCAACGTGAGTACGTTTTACGGCTACCAGAGTTGGCGTTTGTATCTAGAGACCAAAATCATCCCCAAAACAGAAAGTATTTTACAACTCAGTTACAGTCATATCCAGCCGCAGTTCGACTATGTGTTTGTGAATAACGGGCTGGCCTATCACAATTTTGACATGACGACCGCGCAAGTGGCCATCCAGTGGAATCCATTCAGCGGTTATTTGCAAACGCCCGACGACCGCATCGAATCCGAGAAACGGTTCCCTAAATTCACGTTACAATACACCCAATCAATCCCGAAACTCATCGGTAACGATTTCAATTTCGGCAAGATTGATTTCAGGACGGTCTATGAAAAGAAATACATCAACGGCCAGAAATCGGCCTTTTTGCTCGAAGCCGGTTACGCTTTTGGTGATGTGCCGCTCACGCACTTGTACAACACCGCGCCAAACAATTTGACGAAAGACAAGGTCATCCAGCGCATTACTTTTGCGGGCAAAAACAGTTTCGAGACGATGTATTTCAATGAATTCTTCTCGAATAAATATGCGATGCTGCAGGTCAAGCACGGTTTCAAACGCATCAAAATTGCGCAGAAAATCAGGCCGTCATTTGTGATGGTTTCACGTGCGGTTTGGGGTGATATGCAGCATCCTGAGCAGCACATCGGAATCAATTACAAGACCCTTGAGGAAGGCTTTTACGAATCGGGTATCGAACTCAACCAAATCTACAGCGGCTTTGGGCTTTCGGCATTCTACCGCTACGGACCATATCAACTCAGCAGTTTTGAGGACAACCTGGCCATCAAATTGTCATTTGTATTGGATTTGGGATTGTAGTGAAAACGGCAGGAGTTAATGGCTTGAAACAAATTTGAGCCCTACGATAGAGCCAATGAGCGTCGAAAGGAAAAAAATCCGCCAAAAAGTTGCCGGTTCCTTAAAAATAAAAATCCCTACGAGTACGGTTCCCACCGCGCCGATTCCTGTCCAGACGGCGTAGGCTGTACCAATGGGCAAAGTCTGCGTGACCTTGTACAACAAGAACATGCTGATGGAAAGGCAAACGAAAAAACCCACCATCCAAAAAGCCGAAACCTGTCCCGACGTTTCTTTGGCCTTGCCCAAACAGCTGGCAAAACCTACTTCGAAAAGTCCGGCGATGATGAGTAAAATCCAGTTCATATTAAGGTTTGATGATGAGCACCGACGGCACATTGCTGAGCCATACGCTTTGCGAATCGACGAGTTTTTTCCAGCTTTCGAGGCTGATGATCATCAAATCTTGTCGGTCGAGGAATTCTCTTTTCATGATCTTGTCGGTCTTGAGGCTGATGTTCGCCGGATATTTGGTTTGCAGCGACTCCACCGCGCTTTCCATAACAAAATGCCCGCCCATGTGGTTGTTGCTGTCCATGACCGTAATTTTAGAATCACTGTTGTAGACGAGTTTCTGCGCGTAATCCATCAGGAAGGCATCTTCGGGCGTAAACATTGGGATAAAAACGTCGTTTACCTGTTGCAATTCCTTATCGATTAATATCCCGAGCGGCATCCGGCTTTTAGAAATGATCTGGCGCGTGCGTTCGTCGAAGGGTGAATTTTCAAACAAACCTTCTTTTCCTGTGAATTTGTCGATCAATCGGTCGGGGTTGATGATGCGCGAGGTGAATCCGAGTACTTTGCCGAGAATGGTCCCTTCAAAGATGGATTTACCCAGTCCCACAAGCAGCAAATCGTAATCGCCCTGGTTGGCGATGTCGGCGATGTCGGTTTCTATGTCTACCGTGGCCTTGAAGATTGTAGTGACTTCCTGCTGCATCAAACTGGATTCCTCTAGAATAGGCGAAAATCTTTTGCGTTCGAGTTCTTCGGGGTTGTAGGTGTGCATCTCATCGCTGAGTGCAAGGCTCATGGCGGTAAGTGACGAGGCTTCTTTCTGTTTCCTGGTTAGACTGTTGGCGAGCCTGAGTAAGGACTTCCCTTTTTCATTATTGCCAAATGAGATGAGTATTTTGTATTTTTTTTCGTCTTCTTCTTCGGTTTCGGGGATAAAAACGTCCCTGGTCTTGAAAATGGCATTGATCAAATCGAGCGCCGGCCCGGTCATGAACGTGGTCACGAGCGCCATGATTACCATCATTGTAAAGACTTCGGAGGTCAAAACACCAAGGTCAAAACCGATGTTGAGTACAATCAGCTCCATAAGCCCGCGGGTATTCATCAGTGCCCCGATGGTGAGGCTATCCTGCCAGTTCTGGCCTACAAATCGTGCAGCGAGCGCGCTCCCGAGGAACTTCCCCACTACGGCTACCAGGATAATGAGCCCGGTGACCTTCCATAAATAAGGGTCGTTGAGCAAGCCGATTTGTGTCCGCAAGCCAGTAAATACAAAGAACAATGGCAGCAGCAGGATGACCGAAACATCTTCTACCTTCCCGATAAAAATAGCGCGGAACTTGGCCTGATCTGGCATAATAGCGCCTGTCATGAAAGCCCCGAACAATGCATGGATCCCGATTACTTCTGTAGCGTATGAGGAGAAAATCAACGTGAGAAAAAAGATGGCGACCACCGGTTTGCTGAGTTTGCTTTTGGTGCTGTATAAATCTCCAATCCTTTTCAGAAAGGGTTTCACGACATACATCATAAGCCCCACGTAGGTGAGCGCCAACCCTATAGTGTAAAGTGAACTCACAAAAGAACCTGCTTTGACAATGGCAATTACTGCAGCAAGGATACACCAGGCAGTAATGTCGTCGGCGGCGGCGCAGGTGATGACAATTGTGCCGAGCCTGGTTTTATGGATGCCTCGTTCCTGTACGATGCGCGCCAATACCGGAAAGGCGGTAATGCTCATGGCGATTCCCATGAAAAGGCTAAACGAAAGGAATTCTATAGACTCGGGGGCGAATCGGTAATAAATGAAATAGGCCAGGCCAACCCCCAACGCAAAAGGAATAACGATGCTCGCGTGGCTGATGACGACCGCTTCCTTGGCTTTGTTCTGGAGCACTTTGAGGTCGAGCTCCATACCGATGACAAACATGAACAGGATCAATCCGATTTGGCTCAGGAACTGTAAATTACCCAACGACTCGGCGGGGAAAAGCGCTTGTGAGAATTCGGGAAAATACATGCCTACCAGCGAAGGCCCGAGCACGATTCCGGCAATAATTTCGCCAATTACCGACGGTTGCCCGATTTTGCGAAACATCCACCCAAAAAAACGGGCGACGATAATAATGGTAATGATTTGTGCCAACAGAATGGCCAATGGATGCTTGAGGTTGTGTACCATCGAGTCGAGAAACTCGGTCCATTGGGTTTTGGCCGAACTGGCAACAACGACTTTGGATCCGTTTTCAAGTAACTTCCCTTGCGCTAAAATCCAATAAATTAGTGCTGAGAAACCGCCCGTAACCACGATATAGAAAATCGAATTCTTAAAACTTCTCATAGTAAATGTTTACCGTTGGTGGTTAGGTATGCGGATGCAAATATCCGAAACCAAATATATAAATTATAACGGCAATACAAATAGTAACCCTAATTTAATCTAGCTCAAAAAACTACCCCGCCAGCGCAATAAAAGTGGCGTTTGCACCAAAATTTTCTCTTGTTTTACTTACCTTTGCAACCATTTCTAAAAACATGAAACGCAGCATACAAGCAGGCTTTTGGGAACGGATTGCCCGTATCATACTGAAAAACAGGATTACGATCTTAATCGCGATTGTCGCCCTTACCATTTTTCTGGCTTTCCAGTGGCGAAACCTGGGCATGACCTACACCGAGGCGAACCTGTTACCCAAGAAACACATTGTCAACCAACAATACAGCGACTTCCTCGACAAATTCGGTGAAGAAGGCAACCTGATTGTCATTGGATTTCAGGACACCGCCCTTTTTACGCCCAAAGCCTATGCCGCCTGGAATGAACTTATGACCGGGCTCAAAAATGCTAAAGCCGAAGTAGAGCTGGTGGTTTCGCTCAACGATCTTAAAAAACTCGAAAAGGACACGCTTGCACAACAATTCAGGATGGTTCCGCTCATTGACCAGAGCCAAACCCTCAAACCCGAATACCTGCAAAAGATAAAAACCGAGCTGTTCGAGCGATTGCCATTTTATGAAGGACTATTGTTCAACAAGGCGTCGGGCAGCGTGCGGTCTGTGGTTTATATGCGCAAAAGTGTGGTCAATACGGCTGGGCGTAAAACCTTTATCGTCGAAAAACTCGTTCCGGCAATCGACAAATTCGAAAAAGAAACCGGAATTGACCTCAAGGTTTCGGGCATGCCTTACATCAGGACCATCAATGCCGAGAACATGAAAGCCGAGATTGGCTTATTCATCGGCGCCGCGTTACTGGTCGTGTCACTGATTTTCTTTCTGTTTTTCCGTTCGTGGCGCGCCACGTTCATTTCAATTTTCATATTGATCTTTGGCGTGATGTGGTCGTTTGGCACACTCGGGTTGTTCCAGTATAAAATTACGATCCTGACGGCTGTGATTCCGCCATTGATTATCGTTATCGGAATCACCAATTGCATCTTCCTGATCAATAAATACCAACAGGAAATCAAGCTGCACAACAATCAGGCAAAGGCTTTGCAGCGTGTAATCTCAAAAATCGGAGTTTCTACACTGATGACCAACATGACCACGGCGATTGGTTTTGCCACGTTCATGATTACTGGCAACGATTTGTTGTTTGAATTCGGGTTGGTCACCTCGATTAACGTGATTACTGTATACCTTTTGACGCTGCTCGTAGTGCCCATTGTGTACAGTTTTATGCCATTGCCCAAAGAAAAGCACCTGTACCACCTGAGTAAAAATTACATTTCGTCACTGCTGGATTGGGTAGAAAAAATCATCAAAACCAAACGTTCACGCGTGTATGTGATTTACGGATTGCTGCTTGTTTTTAGCGTCATTGGCGTGTCACAAATGAAAGTCTCAGGGAGTTTGATTGGCGAGATGCCCAAAAGCGCCTCGTTTTTTAAGGACATTTTGTTTTATGAAAAGGAGTTTCAAGGCGTGATGCCACTTGAGATCATGATCCATTCAGAGAAAGGGAAAATATTTGCGCTCAAGAACATCCAGAAAATGGAGGAATTGCAGCAAACCATCGCCCAAATGCCCGAACTCTCACAACCCATTTCAGTCGTGAATTTTGCCAAATACCTCAACCAGGCTTACTACAATGGCAATCCCGATTATTACCAATTGCCCACAGCGCAGGAACAAACCTTTGTATTGTCGTATGCCAGGAACATGCTCAAAGGGAAAGGCCAAGGCGACAACCTCATGAAAAGTTACGTGGACAAAACCGGGAAATACGCGCGCATCACCACGTTTATGAAAGACATTGGCACCGAGGAAATGGCAAAGGTAGAGCACAAATTGCAAAAGAAAATAAACGAGATTTTCCCGAAAGAGCGCTACCAGGTGACCTTGACCGGAAAAGCACTGGTGTTCCAGAAAGGCACCTCGTATCTGGTAGACAACCTCATCGAGTCGCTCATTTTTGCCATTTTACTCATTGCGTTTTTGATGTTGTATCTGTTTCGATCGTTTAAAATGGTGTTGGCCTCGGTAATCACAAACGTATTGCCGTTGTGCATCACCAGTGGGCTCATGGGTTATTTTGGGATTCCATTAAAGCCGTCGACGATCTTGGTTTTCAGCATCGCCTTTGGGATTTCTGTAGACAACGCAATCCAGTTCATGGCCAAATACCGACACGATTTGATTGCCAATAACGGCAAAGTCAAAAAATCGGTGGTGAGTGCCTTGCGCGAAACCGGAATCAGTACATTCTACACCTCGGTGGTACTCATTTTCGGGTTTGCCACCTTCACCTTGTCGAGCTTTTCGGGGACCATTGCGCTTGGCGGATTGATTTCGTGTACGCTTTTGTTTGCCATGTTCGCCAACTTGCTGGTGTTGCCGTCTCTTGTAATGACTTTTGAAAAGAAACGACTCGGTAAGGAAGAGTTGGTGGATGATGGGATTATCGTTGATTAAAACTTCAATATTCGTTGTTCGTTAATCAACATTCAACCTTCAAAAAATTTGAACAACGAACAGATGAACAACGAATGTCGAATTTTGAAATTAAAAAACAAATATATTTGCACCTCATAAAATCCAAAAAAGATGAGACATACCAAAGTTAAAGACCTGTTGAACAGTACAACGACAATTGCAGAAGTAAACGCAAAAGGCTGGGTTAGGACGTTTAGGAACAACCAGTTCATCGCACTCAATGACGGTTCGACAATCAATAATATCCAGTGTGTCGTGGATTTTGAGCATACGCCTGCCGAGACATTGAAGCGCATTACGACCGGAGCGGCGGTTTCTGTGACGGGTTCGTTGTCTGCAAGCCAGGGCGCCGGACAAAAATGGGAAATTCAGGTAAAAACCTTAGAAATCCTGGGCGATTCGGATGCCGAAAAATTCCCCATGCAGCCTAAAAAACACTCGCTTGAATTCTTGCGTGAAAATGCGCATTTGCGTGTTCGTACCAATGCCTTTGGCGCCATTATGCGCGTGCGTTCGGTATTGGCGTTTGCCGTACACCGTTATTTTCAGGAGAAAGGTTTTGTGTATGTGAACACGCCGATAATCACGGGTGCCGATGCCGAAGGTGCCGGTGAGATGTTCCAGGTGACGGCTTTGCCTTTGGATAATTTGCCGAAAGACGAAAACGGGAACATCAATTACAAAGAAGATTTCTTCGGGAAGCATACCAATTTGACCGTTTCTGGCCAGCTCGAAGGCGAGACTTTTGCGATGGCTTTGGGACAGATTTACACCTTTGGCCCAACTTTCCGTGCCGAAAACTCGAACACTTCGCGCCACCTTGCGGAGTTTTGGATGATTGAGCCCGAAGTGGCATTCAACGATTTGGATGACAACATGGATTTGGCCGAGGATTTCATTAAATATGTAGTGAAATATGCGGTGGATAATTGCGCTGATGATTTGAAGTTTTTGGAAGGGCGATTGCTCGAAGAAGAAAAACAAAAACCGCAAGACCAACGCAGCGAAATGGCGTTACAGGACAAATTGAAATTTGTTTTGGAGAACGATTTCAAACGCGTTTCATACACAGAAGCGATTGACATCTTGCGCGATTCGACGCCGAATAAAAAGAAGAAATTCCAATACCTGATTAACGAATGGGGTGCCGATTTGCAGTCTGAACATGAACGATTCCTTGTTGAAAAACATTTCAAATGCCCGGTGATTTTGTTTGATTACCCAGCCAACATCAAGGCCTTTTACATGCGACTCAATGAAGACGGCAAAACCGTGCGCGCGATGGACATCCTTTTCCCGGGAATCGGTGAAATCGTAGGTGGTTCGCAAAGAGAAGAACGTTTTGATGTGCTTGTTGAAAAAATGCGTGCTTTGGGAATTGATGAGGAGGAATTGTGGTGGTATCTCGATACCCGTCGTTTTGGTTCGGCCGTTCACTCGGGATTTGGGCTTGGTTTTGAAAGGCTTGTTTTGTTTGTGACGGGAATGACGAATATTAGGGATGTGATTCCTTTTCCGAGGACGCCGCAAAATGCGGAGTTTTAAACTGCGTTTAAAAATTCTTATTATTAAGTCCGGCTTGCGCCGGACTTTTTTATTTCTATTTTGTTCTTTATAAGAAATAAACTCTAACGCTGAAACGCTGGAGAACTTTTGATTGCTTTCGCTGCCGCGAGGGCCTACTTTTGCCTCGCCGCAAAAGTAGCAAAAAGGCGGTCGGCACATAAGATTTGCTAAAAATCAACGGTAAAAACCTAAACGAAAAAAACTCGCCTGCGGCTCAGACAGCTTTTCGTTCTTAACGGTTTTTACCATTGATTTTCTTAACGCAAATCTTATGACTGCCGCGCCAGTCAGGAAGTATTTATTGATTTTTGGCTTGCCCGCAGCGCCAAAAATTCTAAACAGGATGATTCATCCTTTGACTCGGGACTTCCTTAGGAGGATTTTTCGTGCAGCGCCAGCCAGCGAAAAATAAAATAGATACTTCCTATCTGGTTGGCCGTTCGGAGAAAAAGCGTAAAACGCAATGAGAAAATTGGCGGCGAAGGGCGTGGGAGTCGAGCCTTTTTAGGCGAGCGGCTTAGCCCGTAGCCCAATTTTCGAAGTAGCTTTTAGCTTTTTATTCGGAGGCCATTGATTTTTTGTTTCTTTTGTATCAAGACAAAAGAAAGGTTTTGTTTCTTTTTTCAAAAGAAATAGCCCCGATTGCAGCGGCATCCTTTTGTTCCGCTTCTTTAGCGGACAAAAGATATAGCGGAAAGCGGGATCAGCTTCAAAAAAACAAAATTCTTTTTGTAAATTTGGACAACAAATTCACCACCATGCTCAAGCAATTCCTCAACCTCAAACTCTCGCAAAAACTCTCTCCGCAGCAAATCCAGCTCATGAAACTGATCCAGTTGCCCACGCAGGCTTTTGAGCAGCGTCTTAAGGAAGAGATGAATGAAAATCCGGCGCTCGAAGGCGGCAATGAAGAGGAAGAGTACGAAAAGGATGAGTTTGAAAACGACGAAGAATACGACGATTTTGACGACAATGAAACCATCGAAGCCGACGAAATCAACATCGACGAATACCTGAGCAACGACGAAACGCCCGACTACAAACTTCAAAGCAACAATTACAGTGATGAGGAACAGCGCGAATCGCCGCTTGCTTCGCCGGTGAGTTTTCACCAGGATTTGATCAACCAGCTCAACACTTTTATCCTCACCGATAGCGAACGCGAAATTGCCGAATTCCTTGTGGGCAGTATAGATGATATGGGTTACATCCGCCGCAGCATCGCCGATATTGTAGACGATATGGCTTTCACGCAAGGCATTTACACCGATGAGAAAACCGTCGAGCGGATTTTGCACATCATCCATGAACTCGAGCCTTCTGGTGTGGGTGCGCGCGATTTGCAGGAGTGTTTGCTGTTGCAGCTCAAACACAAAACCCCGACCGAATATGTGGATTTGGCCACCGATATCATCGAGAACCAATTCGATGCCTTTACCAAAAAACATTACGACAAACTCCAACAGAAATACGGCGTGTCGAGCGACCAGCTCAAAAAAGCCATTCACGAGATTGAGAAACTCAACCCCAAACCAGGCGGTTCGGCAGCGGGAACGCGCATCACCGAGAATGTGGTACCCGATTTTGCTATCCGTATCAATGAAGGCGAACTCGAACTCACACTCAACGGTCGCAATGCACCCACACTGCATGTATCGCGCGACTACAAGGAAATGCTGCAGACTTATAAGGATTCACGCGACAAATCTTCGCAACAAAAGGATGCGGTGCAATTCATCAAGCAAAAGCTGGACTCGGCCAAATGGTTTATTGATGCCATCAAACAACGCCAGGAAACCCTAATGGTCACGATGAACGCGATCATGCATTACCAAAAAGACTATTTCCTTGAAGGCGACGAGACCAAATTGCGCCCGATGATTCTCAAAGACATCGCAGACCAGGTTGGGCTTGACATTTCGACGATTTCTCGCGTGGCCAACAGTAAATATGTTGAAACGCCTTATGGCACCAAGCTTATCAAGGAGTTTTTCTCGGAAGCGATGAAGAATGATCAGGGCGACGATGTCTCTACACTCGAAATCAAGAAAATCCTGCAGGATATTATTGAAGAGGAAGACAAGCACAAACCGCTGCCAGACGACCAATTGGCCGAAATGCTTAAGGACAAAGGCTACCCGATTGCCCGACGCACGATTGCCAAATACCGCGAACAGCTTGACATTCCCGTGGCGCGGATGCGTAAAAAAATGTAATTATCTTTTCAGGGTGAAATGCCCTTTGTAATTTTTGCCATTGCTGCGCGAAACCACAAACCAGTAGTCGTTAGATGGAAGTGCTTTCTCGTTGTAGGTACCGTCCCAGCCCAAGTCTCTACCAAAAAAGGAAGTAATCAATTTGCCATAGCGATCGAAAATCGAAATTTTCATATTCGGGTCGGTGGTTGAACCGATGATATTCCAGAAATCATGATAACCATCTGCATTTGGCGTGAAATATTTTGGATACATGAGCAGATAGGCGTCTTTTACCACTACGCCACAATCGGATTTGTCGCGCACGTAGATTTGGTATTCTCCCATAGGAAGATGGCCAAAGTACGGCTGGTCGCCATAGTGGATGCCATCTAACGAAAACTCAAAGTTGCCTTGTGCCTGTATTGTTATCGAGTTATTGTCATAGGTCCACTCTTCAATACCAAACTGATAGTCAAATAGAAAACTCTCGTGATCATTGACCATATCCACCCAAAAACTGCCCGTTTCAAAACAATGGCTCGTAGTGTTTTCGACGCGGACGAAAATTTCCTCGTGCAAGGTTGTCGTTTGATGTGGATTCTGCAATGCATGGGTTGCGTTAACCGCATCCAGATACGAAGGGTAAAAACTTACACTTACATTGGTTTGATTGCCCCGGATGATTGCAAGCTGCTGTTCAAACGAAACCGGCTCGGGTGCTGTTTGGGTTGAATAGCAAACCAACATATCGGCTGGATCATGGTAAACCGGATTTGGATTGACGCTAAGGCTAAAATCAAAATGAGCATAGCAACCCGTAAGATTGTTGGTCACGCGGACAAAAACTGTTTTCTGGTTTCCGGCAACCGTGACTTGGTTGGGCAACGGATTAACGCTGTTCACACTGTCTGCGAGGCTGTCATGGAAAGTAACTGTGAGGTTGGTTTGACTACCAACAATCGCTGCTTCGGTGGCCCGGATATCAAAATCTGAAGCCTGCGGATCGGTGTCACAATGCGAAATCTGCAAAGGATTGGTGTAGGTTGGGGCAACATTGACCACAATATGCGCAGGAATAGTGATGATTTGGTTGGTAAGCGTATTGCGTATAGTGACATAAACCGTCTGGCCACCTGCAATCGTGTTGACCCAAAGATCGGGCAATGGATTCTGGTTGTTTTGTGCATCTGCAAGAGTTTCAAAAGTCTGGATTTCAAAATTTACGGCTTCATTTTTCCCCGAAGCGCCATACCATTGGCCTCCGCCGGTATTGACAACTTTGGTCTGGAAACCCAGTGGATTCGTATCGATTTTGTAAAGCCTATTGGGTGTCACGCCGTAGATAGCACCTAGTTCGCTGGCAAGGCCAAAAGTTTGAGAAGGCAAATTTCCGAGGACAACATGGGAAACATAGTTGTTGTTGTTGTCTACTGTCACCTCAAAGAGCAGATAACCGTTATCTTCCCAAGCCACATACATCTTGTCTCCAAGCATTACAAAATCTCCGGCAGCATGCCCAGACCCGAAATCATGCCAGGAGTGCAGTTGGTTGAAATCGTTATTTTCGACGCGGTATACCTCAGAGTTAAATCCACCGGCATACAAGTTGCCGATCCTGTCAAATGACAAAGAGGTAATCGCTCCCGAAGTCAAATTGTAGCTTACCTCGGGTTGGCAATTAAGTGGATTGATCTTCTCAATGCCGCCTCCTTTCGATACATACATGTCGTAATTGCTGTTGGTTGCGATGTCGAGCATTGGAGCGCCGCCAATCGCGCATACGGGAGTTATGGTCGCAGGAGCCGCTCCCGACAGGTTGGTAACAAGTAGTACACTGGAACTGCTGGTGCAGATATAGATTCCGCCGGCTGTAACCAGTAGATTGGAATTTTCAATCAGGAGGGTGTTTTGTATTTCCTTGATCGGGATGGGCATCCGGCCATCGGAATCAGAGTCGCAATAAGTGAAGGTGTCTGTGACCCGATTGGTGCTTGCGTAAGCGGGCGTTTCTACAAAACCGGTCGATGAAAAAGCCAATGTTTTGCCGTCTTGGGCAAACGACAACAAAGTAAAACAAAGATACAACAAGCTCAATGGTAGTCTCATGGCATGTATTTATACTACAAATATAATGGTGATTGCGTGTTGAACTAATTTAATCCATTAAAAGCATCCAATCACCGACAAAACGCACATTGTTACCCAAGCAGGCCTTTATTCTTACATTTTTAATTAATTTTGACTCTTAACGCTCCAATCCTATCGCTTTGAGAAAAATCCTCCCGCTGTTCTCCTATGTTTTCCATCCGGTTTTTATACCCGTTTTGGGAACACTCGCCTATTTTTTTTGGGGAAAGAACTATTTTGAACCCGCGCAGCAGGTCCTGATTCTATTGCAAATCGTGATCATTACGATCCTGATCCCGATGGCGTTCCTCTACCTGTTAAAGACTTTGGGCAAAGTGGATTCGTTTATGGTATCTGACTTGTCGCAGCGCAAAGTGCCGCTGGTGATCCAAGTGATATTAATGGTAATCCTGTTGCGGCAAAGCATCACCATTGACCGCATTCCTGAATTGTTTTTCTTTTTTGCGGGCGGTATCGCGAGTGCGCTCCTGACCCTAATTTTGCTTTTTGCGAAGATAAAGGCGAGCCTGCACATGATGGGGATTAGCGCGCTTACCGTCTTTACAATGGCCCTGAGCATTTACAACCAGGTCAATCTGATCAATGTCATTGCCATATTGCTATTGGCCAACGGCTTGGTTGCCGCTTCACGACTGGAAATGAAAGCGCATACAGGAACCGAACTGGTAATTGGTTTTCTTTTCGGGGTTTTGCCGCAATTGTTACTCCTATATTGTTGGCTATAAAATGTAGAACATCAGCCCGAGGTTGAGCGAGTTGAGCCCGACTGTCCCTCCCCTGAATTTGGCATTAGAACCATACAGGGGCGTGAGCCCATAATATCCGTAGAAATTCCAGGTATTGTAGCCCCAAACCAGATAAGTACCCACCTGGAATTTGTTAATGTCTGGATTCTTGGTCACCGTAATATTATAAGTAGGATCCACATAGCGCGATTTGTCCATGACGACATAACTGAATTTGATTCCCGTGTAAATCCGCCAAAACTTATGGCTTGCAGGCGTCGAGGTACGCCAACGAATTTCAATCGGCACGTCAACCGAAATTTGTTCGAGTTTGTTTTTTTCATATTGAACGCCCTCTGTAATAATGTTGTATTGCGGCACTTCGTCTTTCTTAGAAATTACCAGGTTGTGAAAATATTTGTTGTACGAAATACCAAAGCCGGGCGCGATGGCCCAAGTGCGTTGTTTGTTGATTGGGAAATCGCGCAAGAAACCGCCGGTAAAGCCCGAATTGAATTTGTTCTGTGAAATCCCCGATGGCCGGTTGAGCAAAATATTGTAAGAAAACGCCAAGTAAAATTGGTCTTCGCGGTAGAGCGAATCGCTTTCGATCATCGGGTAAGGCAATTTCTTGTCGTTTTCTTTTTCCTGTGCAAAAAGGCCCAAGGTTGCCAATAAGAGTAAACTGCCCAAACCGAGTTTCATATCCGCTAATTTTCTGGCCTAAAATTACGAAATTCACCCATACAAATCTGAATATTAAACTGTAAATTTGTCTTTCGCACAAACTGCTTTTTTGACTATTTTTCTAACCAAAACCGGAGTCATGGAAAAAGAATTGCAAGAACAATACGAATACGCGAGAAAAAGGATCCGTCAAAAGAAAACCTTTTACTTTCATTTCATCCTGTTCCTCCTCGGCAGTTTATTTATGTATGTAGCCAATGCCTTAATGGATGTTGGCGCGCCCACTATTTGGTACACCTGGGCCATCGCCGGCTGGTTGTTCCTGTTGATTTTACATTTCATCAAGGTCTACATCACCGACCGGTTCATGAACAAGGATTGGGAACGCGAACAAGTAGGCAAGCTCGTAGCCAAACAACAAAACCGCCTGGAGAAGATCAAACAAAAAAACGCAAACGAAAGCTAACCATCTCATGATTGTAATGATCGCGGCGGCGGCCGAAAACAACGCACTGGGAAAAGACAACCAACTGCTCTGGCACCTTCCCGACGATTTCAAAAGGTTCAAGACACTCACCACCGGACATTACATCATTATGGGACGCAAGACCTTCGAGAGTTTCCCAAAACCGTTGCCCAGCCGGACGCACGTGATCATCACCCGACAAAATGACTACCAATATGAAGGCTGCATCGTTGTCGATTCACTCGAAAAAGCCATAGCCGCGGTTCCCAAAAACCAAACAGCGTTCCTGATTGGCGGTGGCGAAATCTATCAGCAAGGACTGCCTTTTTCTGACCAGATAGAACTCACGCGTGTACACGAATCGTTTGAGGCCGACACTTTTTTTCCGGAAATCGACCCTTCAACCTGGCGATTGGTAAAGGCCGAAACCCACCCGAAAGACGAAAAGCACAAATACGATTTTACGTTTGAAACCTACATTAGAAAATAATAGTGAATGAGAGCCAACACACAACAACTCGCCATTTATTTCGCTTCGCTGCACACAATTCGGCTTCGCCTCGGGTCACAATTTACAATTCAAACACTATCTTTGTCAAAAATTTGAAATGCCAAACCCCGTCACGCCTTACAAAAATTCTGAGTTGCCCAAAAAAGAACAGGTTACCCAAATGTTCGATAACATTTCGGGCAATTATGATAACCTCAACCGCGTGATTTCGTTTGGGATCGATGTCAAATGGCGCAAAAAAGTGCTGAAACTCGTTGCCGAAACCAAGCCCGAGACCATTCTCGACATTGCCACCGGAACCGGAGACCTGGCCATTCTCATGGCGCAAACCGGAGCTAAAAAAATCACAGGTTTTGACATTTCTGCGGGTATGCTCGACATCGGCAAAAAGAAAATCGAAGCCCGGAAACTATCGGACCGCATCGAGATGCTGCTCGGCGATTCAGAAAACATGCCGTTTGCAGATAATAGTTTCGACGCGATCACCGTGGCTTTTGGCGTGCGCAATTTTGAAAACCTCGAAAAAGGGCTTGCAGAAATACTGCGCGTGCTCAAACCCGGCGGAATTTTCGTCATCCTCGAAACGTCGAACCCCACCAAAACGCCTTTCAAACAGGGGTATTGGTTTTATACCAAATACATTTTGCCGCAAATCGGGAGATTGTTTTCTAAAGACAACGCTGCTTACGGTTATTTATCAGAGTCGGCGTCTGTATTCCCATTCGGCGAGGCATTGAACAATATTTTACGCAAAGTTGGGTTTATAGAAGTGGCCGCGATGCCGCAGACTTTTGGCGTGGCAACCATTTATTCAGCTTCTAAAAAATAATATGAAAAATACATTGGTTTTACTATTCCTGTTTTTGGCCTTGGCGGTGAATGCCCAGGGTGCGCGGGGATTATTTAGCAAGGATCCGATTATCAACCATGAAAATTTCGACAAGCAGCGCGTGCATTGGGGTTATTTCCTGGGGTTCAATTTTTACGATTTCAAGTTCGCCTACAAACAACCCGGCAAAGACATCCTTGTGGATCGCACCACGGGTTTCGACGTAGGATTGATTGGCAATTTGCGTTTGCATGAATACATCGACCTGCGTTTCGAGCCGGGATTGTATTACACGCAGCGCAACCTTACCTTTCCCGGTTTCACCAAAGAAATCGACTCCAAACGACAAGTGGGTGCCACTTACCTGCACTTCCCATTGCTGCTCAAATTCTCGTCGCTCAGGACCGGAAACGTAAGACCTTACTTGGTAGCCGGTGTTTCGCAAACCATGAATCTCGGCAGCAATGAGGCGTCTATAGACGACAACAAGCAACAGAAATTCAGGGTCAAGAAAATGACGAGCAATGCCGAACTGGGTTTTGGGATTGATTTGTACCTGGAGTACTTTAAATTCTCGCCGTCAATCCGTGGGGTTTTTGGCATGGGCGACGAACTCATCCGCGACGCCGATCCCAACAGCCCTTGGACGGGGAATGTACAGTCAATGAAAACCCGCGCGATTTTAATCAATTTTGCATTCCATTAAGAACGCCTGAACTCGCTCAGCACAATGGCAGCGGCGGTAGCCACATTTAAACTTTCTGTTTGTTGCAGTTTGCCAAATCTTGGTATGGCAATTTTGTGGCTGACCATTTTTTCTACTGCAGGCGAAATCCCATTGGCCTCGTTTCCTAAAACAATAATTCCTTCGCTTGGCAACACTTCTTTGTAGATGTTTTTCCCATCCATGAAAGTGCCAAAAACCACGAGTTTGGTTTGTGACAGGAATTGCTCCAGATCCACATAATGAACGCCAACCCTGGCCAGCGAACCCATTGTGGCCTGAATGACTTTGGGGTTGAAAACGTCGGCGGTTTCGCTAGAGCAAACGATCTGCTCGACACCAAACCAATCGCACAGCCGCAAAATCGTACCCAGGTTTCCCGGATCGCGGATGTCATCGAGCGCTACGATTAACCCGCTTTGCAATAACGGCGACTCCAGTGGCATCTTAAAAACCGCAAGGCAATTGTTAGGTGTGGATAAGGCACTGATTTTTTTGAGTTCACTTGCGCTGACCGATACTTTTTTATGGGCCGGAACGTTGTCAAAAATTGGTTCGGTTTCAAAAAGTTGGTTCAGTTCAAAAGCCGATTGCAGCAACTCCGAAATCACTTTCATGCCTTCGGCGAAAAACAATCGGTGCGACTGTCTGTATTTTTTTTGCTGCAAAGCCTTTATTAGTTTGATTTGGTTTTTACTAAGCATAAAAAAATGTACTTTTGAATTAAATATGTCGAAACCCTTGAGAAGCGCCGGTACAAAAATATCATTATTTATTCTAATTGGATTATTTATCTCGGCCTGCGACACGGTGAAAAAGGTGCCCAACAACAAGAAATTGCTCACCAAAACCCAAATTGTCGTCAACGATAAAAGGGAAACTGGCGAGAACATCCAGAACCTTTTGTACCAAAAACCCAACTCCTCTTTGCTGGGTTATCATTTAAGGCTCAACCTGTACAACCTAGCCAAACTCAACCACGACAGCCTTTACCAATCCAAATTCATCAAAGATCCCGAAAAGTACCGCCGCAAATCGAAATGGCTTTCTGCCAAACAGGTCAACCGATTGGGGCAGTCTTTCTGGTACGCGGGCATCCATAATTTTCTTAGGGACAATGGCGAGCCGCCGGTAATCATAGACCCGAAAAGTACCCAGAAATCGGCCATCAGGCTCAAGTCGTATTATTTCAACAATGGGTATTTTAATGTCAAGACGCGCTTTGAGGTGGATTCACTCAAACCCAAAAAAGCGGCCATCAAATACTTTGTAACTACTGGAAATCCGTTTTTTGTAGACACGCTCAAAACAACGATTTCCACGCCGGTTCTCGATTCGATGTACCGCTCGCGCATGTCGAATTCCTTTATCCGAACAGGCAAACAATACAAAACCGAAGATTTTGAGAACGAGCGCAACCGCATCACGACGCATTTTCGCAACAACGGCGTGTACTATTTCCAGCCCAACAACATCAACTTTGACATTGACACGCTCAACGCCAATTTCAAGGCGAATGTGAATATGAAGATCACCGATTATTCTTATCGCGAGGGCGATTCTACCACAACCGTTCCGTTCAAGCAGTACAAAATCAGCCAGGTAAACATCTACACTGATTTTCCGGCCAATAAAAGCCGCCCCGGTTTTGAGGACACCTTGCGCGCCACCTATCGCAATTTCAACTTATGGGGATCAAAAAAATTAAAATACCGCCCACGCGCCATTACCGATGCGGTGTTTATTAACCAGGGCAATTTGTTTTCTGACCTGCGAACCACCTTGACCACGCGTTATTTGAGCAACCTCAAGATTTTCAACTACCCCACGATTCAATATATTGTGGATCCTGCCGACACCTTGCAAAGTTCATTGATTGCCAACATTTATTTACAACCGCGTAAGAAATACAGCTTTGGTGCCTCGCTCGACGTGACGCATTCTAACATCCAGGATTTCGGGATTTCGGCGGCTCCGACACTTACCATCCGAAACGTTTTTAACGGCGCAGAAACTTTTGAAATTTCGGCGCGTGGCAATATCGGTTCGTCTAAGGATCTGGCCAATCCCAACGATGCGTTTTTCAATGTATCGGAATATGGGGTCGACCTGAAACTCAATTTCCCGAGGATTTTCATGTTTTTTAAGACCGAAAAGATCATCCCGAAAAGTATGATTCCGTCAACGACGCTGAGCATGGGTATCGCCAAACAGGAAAACATTGGGCTCGACAAGGAAAATTTCACGAGTGCACTGTCTTACAATTGGTCGCCCAAGCGTAATTACAGTGCGCGGTTTGACTTGTTCAACATTCAGTACGTGAACAACATCAACACGCAGAATTACTTCAAGATTTACAGTTCCTCATACAAAACACTCAATACACTGGCACAGGCTTACAATGTAGACCCTTCACTTTTTGTAGATCCGAATGCGACCGTAAAAGAGCTCAAGATCGACGAAGGCGTCAATGTGTTCATCAACTCGACGACCGGAGCGAATGGCACGCCGATAACCATCCCAACCATCGAAGCCGACAGGAAAACCATTAGCAGTATCGCACAAAGAAGGGAACGTCTCACCGAGAACAACCTGATTTTCGCATCGAATTTCTCATTTACCAAAACGACCAAAACCGACACCAAGGACGAGGACTATTATGGGTTCAAGACCAAAATCGAATCGGCAGGGAATTTTCTTTCGCTGATGTCTAAGCTGGCCAAAAATGACAAAAACGACAAGGGCAATACCGAGATTTTCGGGCTCGAATATTCGCAGTACATCAAAGGTGAATTCGATTACATCAAGCATTGGGACCTGGGTCGCAAACGCGTACTGGCTTTTCGGAGTTTTGGGGGGATTGCCATTCCGTACGGAAACTCCAACAGCATTCCTTTCTCTCGAAGCTATTTTGCGGGCGGAACCAATGACAACCGCGCCTGGCAGGCCTACTCGCTTGGCCCGGGAAGCACGGCGGCACTAAACGACTTTAACGAAGCCAACCTCAAAATTGCCATCAGCGCCGAATACCGTTTCAATTTTTTTGGCCAATTCAACGGCGCTTTGTTTGTGGATACGGGCAACATCTGGAACTTGCTTGACAATATTGAGGATGAAAAAGCCACCTTCAACGGATTGCGTTCGCTCGAGGATATCGCTGTAGGTTCGGGGCTCGGATTTCGCTATGACTTTAGTTTTTTCGTGGTTCGGCTGGATTTTGGGTTCAAGACTTACAATCCGTCTGACACCTCAGGCAAGAAATGGTTTAGAGATTACAACTTCGGGAATTCGGTGGCAAATATTGGTATCAATTATCCGTTCTAAATCGATAAAATTATTATTTTTGTTGTCCCGAATAGTCGGGCTAATTTAAACCAACACACGATGGCTCACAATATAAAACCAGGGGTTGCCACAGGAGACCAGGTTCAGGAAATTTTTACCTATGCCAAAGAAAAAGGCTTTGCGCTTCCGGCGGTAAACGTGACCGGATCCAGCACAATCAATGGGGTTCTGGAGACAGCGGCCAAACTCAAAGCACCGGTAATTATCCAGTTTTCTAACGGCGGCGCGGCATTCAATGCCGGAAAAGGCTTGTCTAATGCGGGTGAAAAAGCGTCGATTGCAGGAGCGATTGCAGGAGCCAAACACATCCACGCACTCGCCGAAGCCTATGGAGCAACGGTCATTCTTCACACCGACCACTGCGCCAAAAAATTATTACCTTGGATCGACGGTTTGCTCGAAGCTTCAGAGAAACACTTCGCCGAGACTGGAAAACCACTGTACAGCTCACACATGCTCGACTTATCCGAAGAACCAATGGAGGAAAACATCGACATCTGTAAAAAATACCTCGAGCGCATGAGCAAAATGGGGATGACACTCGAAATTGAACTCGGAATCACCGGTGGAGAGGAAGATGGCGTAGACAATTCTGGCGTTGATCACTCAGAGTTGTATTCTACCCCAGAAGATGTAGATTACGCTTATACCGAACTCATGAAAGTAAGCCCGCGTTTCACCATTGCAGCAGCTTTTGGAAATGTGCACGGCGTTTACAAACCCGGAAACGTAAAACTTACTCCAACCATTTTGCGTGATTCACAGGACTACATCCAAAAGAAACACAACACCGGTAAAAACCCGGTTGATTTTGTTTTCCACGGTGGTTCTGGCTCAACGCCCGAAGAAATCAAAGAAGCCATCAGCTATGGTGTAATCAAGATGAACATCGACACCGATTTGCAGTTTGCTTTCACCGAAGGCATCCGCGATTATATGGTAAACAATATCGAATACCTCAAAACCCAAATAGGAAACCCAGACGGGCCGGATGCTCCGAATAAAAAACACTACGACCCACGCAAATGGGTTCGTGAAGGCGAGATGACTTTCAACAAAAGGTTGGAGCAGGCATTTGCTGATTTGAATAACGTAAACACATTGTAAAATTTTAGATTTTAGATTCTAGATTTCAGATTTTGAATAAACGATCTGAAATCTAAAATCCGAAATTTAAAATCTAAATTCAAAAACTATGGCTTGGTTTAAAAGAACAGAAAAAGGAATCACCACTGCAACCGAAGATAAAAAAGACGTCCCAAAAGGGTTATGGTACAAATCGCCGACAGGAAAGATTGTCGATGCCGATGAACTTGAACGCAACCTTTGGGTAAGTCCTGAAGATGATTTTCACGTTCGCATTGGTAGTGCCGAATATTTCGAAATTTTATTCGACAACAACCAGTTCAAGGAATTGGATGCAAACATGACCTCAAAGGATCCGCTTCATTTTGTGGACACCAAAAAATACTCTGACCGTCTGAAGGATGTGATGGCCAAAACTGGTTTGAAAGATGCCGTACGTACCGCAGTGGGGAAGTCAAAAGGTAAGGATCTTGTGGTTTGCTGTATGGATTTTGCCTTTATCGGCGGCTCGATGGGCGCCGTAGTAGGTGAAAAAATAGCCCGTGGGATTGACCATTCTATCAAAAACAGAATTCCGTTTGTCATGATTTCTAAATCGGGTGGTGCACGTATGATGGAAGCGGCTTATTCGCTGATGCAATTGGCCAAAACCTCAGCAAAACTCGCGCAACTCGCCGAAGCGAAAATCCCATACATTTCGTTGTGTACCGACCCAACCACCGGAGGAACAACCGCTTCTTACGCGATGCTTGGCGACGTGAACATCTCCGAACCTGGCGCGCTGATTGGTTTTGCCGGGCCACGCGTAGTAAAAGACACCACCGGAAAGGAATTGCCAGAAGGTTTCCAAACCGCCGAATTTGTATTGGAACACGGTTTTTTGGATTTCATCGCACCGCGAAAAGAACTCAAGGACAAAATCAATTTGTTTATTGATTTGATTGAGAACAATGAAATAAGATAGTTTCTGAAACCGCCCGTTTACTTGCACGAGCGGCGATAAAACGACAAACCCGACACGTATATGGTCGGGTTTTTTTTATGTCTTTCGCCTGCTCTTTGTGCAAATCCTTTGCGTCTTACCCAAGCTTTACATTCCGGTTCTGATGGCTTCGACGGGATCGAGATTCGATGCCGATATCGCCGGCAAAATCCCCGAAACGAGCCCGATAAACGCAGATACCAAAGTGCCAAGCATTACATTTCCGAGACCCAGCACAAAATCAAATTCAAGCACATTGGTAAGCACGAGCGTAATGGCCCAAACCATGAGCAGCCCAATAATACCGCCAATTACAGACAAGATGATCGCCTCAAACAGAAATTGGAACAAGATGAATTTGTTCTTGGCGCCCAACGATTTCTGAATTCCAATCAGGTTGGTGCGTTCCTTGACCGAAACAAACATGATGTTGGCAATCCCGAAACCGCCCACCAATAGTGAAAATCCGCTGATGATCCAACCCACAATATTGAGCTGACCCACGATGTTGTCAATAAGATCGGTAAGACCAGAAAGGATATTGACAAAAAAGTTGTCGATCTCGTCGGATTTAACGCCACGGAATGACCGAAGTTTTTGCGCAATTTCACCTTTTAATGCCGGAATATCGGTACCGGCTTCGGGCTTGATGATGATTACAGGCAACATCGTTTCATTGTTGTCGCCATAAAGTCGGCGGATAAAATTTGACGGCAGGAAAACAGAGGTGTCGTCGCTGTCTCCCATTCCCATACTCTGCCCTTGCTTCTTGGTCACGCCAATGACGGTAAACCTTTGCCCAAAAAGCCGAACGGTTTTCCCGATGGGATCAAATCCGTCAAAAAGTCCCTGCGCAATTTCGTTGCCCAACACCACCACCGCTTTGCCAGAGTTAGACTCGGACTCGTTGAAGAAGCGACCCGCGAGGAATTCTACGCGTTGGATATCGGCAAATTCCCAGGTGACAGGAACGGTATTGACGTCGGCCACCGTTTTAGATTCATACTTGACACTCTGCCGGTTCATGAAAAATTGGAAACAGAAAAAATCGGAGTGGTTCAGGTTGTTTTTGAGGTAGGTGTATTCGTCGTAGGTGACTTTAGGGAATTGCTCCATTTTCCAGCGCGGCACCTCGGTTGGACCAAAGGGAACACTGGTCAGGTAAATGGTATTCTTGTCTAAAGTGGATAGATCTTTTTTGATTTTGCGGTCTAGCGAATCTACGGCGGCAAGCACGGCAATAATCGAAAAAATCCCGATGGTCACGCCCAGCAACGAGAGTATCGTGCGGAGTTTATTGTTCCGCAGCGCGTTCATCGCGAAACTAAAACTCTCTTTGAGCAAGCGGAAATAGACAATCATAAGCGCTGTTTTGCCCAACAAATTTAAGACATTGCAATTGCAAAACATGGTTTCAACGACTAAAATATCACAGAAATTTATGCCCGGATTATAAAAGGTTTGCCTTCTTACTCGAGCACCAAAAGCTCCTCTGCCTTAGCATTCCAGAGTGCAATTCTTTGCTCCAGGCTTGAGGTGACCATACGTGTTCCGTTCTTATTCCACGCGACTCCCCATAAATAATCGGGTGATTTCCCATATGAAATTAAGTTACCCTTCAAATCCCAAATCCTCAAAGCGTCACTGGCTGTGGCCAAACGGGATCCTTTTGGGTTCCAGCTTAAATTCCTGAATTCGGCTTGACCCACAGCAATCGACTGTAAAAGTTTACCGTCCTGGCTCCAATACTGGAGCAAGGATTTGTTCTCACTGTCGCCATAATCACCGGTAACAAAAAAAGCGCCCGATGGATGCCAAGCGACACTCAACAGCAAGACCGACTCAGGCCTGTGCCGGATTGACTTGAGCAAGTTACCGCTGGTGTCGAAAAGTCTTATTTTATCAGAAACCACCACCAGGCGCTTTCCGTCCGGATGCCAATCAATGGCGGTAATGCTCAACCCGTTTTCATTCTTGATTGTCTTGACCAGCGTGCCTTGGGTATCGTAAATTAAGATTTGCCCGTCGTTGTCTGCCACAGCCAGAAGTGTGCCGGTGGCGTTCCAGTCCAATCCCCTTGCGCCATCGGCCGAAATCCCGTTGAGTTCAATCTTCTTCTTGGTATCTAAATCGATCAGGCACGGTTTATCGGCCGACAACTGGGTGGCCACTGCAATGGTGTTTTTGGATGGAT
>Ga0209717_1001066_pt1 | contig 31064 bp, 25 predicted proteins | sample AD_UKC048_MetaG_FD_184418 | JGI IMG/M metagenome (GOLD analysis project Ga0209717, IMG submission 184418) | Active sludge microbial communities of municipal wastewater-treating anaerobic digesters from USA - AD_UKC048_MetaG (SPAdes) (version 2) | ecosystem: Engineered > Bioreactor > Anaerobic >...
TCTTCTCGTAATCCCTGCCACGCTTCTGAATTTGACGCACCAATGTTGGAACTGTTGCCCTAAGATAAATAAGTAAATCGGGTGGATTAATTAACGAGGTCATAAGGTTGAATAGAGCCAAATAGTTATTAAAATCACGAGTTGACATAAGTCCCATTTGATGCAGGTTTGGAGCAAAAATATTGGCATCCTCGTAAATGGTCCTATCCTGGATTACATCCTCACCTTTGCGGTGTATATCAACAATTTGGCTAAACCTACTATTAAGGAAGTATATTTGGAGATTGAAGCTCCATCGTTGCATATCCTCGTAAAAATCGTTTAGGTACGGATTGTCATCAACATCCTCGTAATGGGGCTTCCATTTATAGTGTTTAGCCAATAAACCCGTGAGGGTTGTTTTCCCTGAGCCAATATTCCCTGCTACTGCAATATGCATAGTAATTAATTTGAGTTATACAGATTTAAGAAATCCTAAAAGTTACTTTTTAAAAGTACGAATAGTTTTTAAATCTGTCCGATTGCTAATGGCAGTTTTTATTAACAATTGGTTTTTGTTGATGAATAGACAAATAGGATGGTGCCTTGAAGGGTAAGAGCGTTGTGCAAATCAAGATTATTTTGCTAAATATCCTTTTTCCTCAACTGCGCATCAATCTCAATTAACTGTTCAACGTACTCCCTCGAATTCGATAAGCGAGGTACCTTGTTTTGTCCTCCGAGTTTTCCACGCTGTCGCATCCACTCAAAATAGGTTTGCTTGGCTACACTACGCACAATAGGCATTTTAAGGGTTACACCTTTATACCGTTTTGCCTCATAATCGGAATTAATTGAGCATAAAGCAGAATCGAGCTCTTGAGTGAACAAATCAAGGTTGTTGGGCTCAACATCAAATTCAATAATCCACTCGTGCGTGCCTGTTTCGTTACGGCTCATAAAAACAGGCGCAGCGGTGTATTCACGAATCTGGGCACCAGTTTTCTCACAAGCAATTTTAAGTGCTTTTTCAGCATTGTCGACAATAACCTCTTCGCCAAAAACATTGATAAAATGACGAGTTCTGCCTGTAATTTTGATTTTATGGGGAGCTTTGGAAGTAAAGGTAACGGTATCGCCAATCAAGTATCTCCACAATCCTGAGTTGGTACTAATAACCAGAGCATAATTTTTACCAATTTCAACATCGGCAACGGTCAATACTCTTGGATTATCCAATCCAACATCCTCGGTAGGTATGAACTCGTAAAAAATACCGTAGTCGAGCATCAGCAACATATCATCGGTGCTGGGGTTGTCCTGCAGGGCAAAGAATCCTTCGCTGGCATTGTAGGCCTCCATGTAGTTCATAGAGGGCGAAGGAATAACCTGTTTAAACTGTTCACGGTAAGGAGTAAAACTTACGCCACCGTGCATAAAGAGCTCAAGGTTAGGCCAAATCTCCAGTAAGTTTGATTTACCCGTATGATTTAGCAAATGTTTAATCATAACTAAATTCCACGATGGAACACCTGCTATACTTGTTACATTCTCGGTTAAAGTTTCGCGGGTAATCATATCGAGTTTTTCTTCCCAATCGGGGATAAGGGCAACTTTTGAACTTGGAGTTCTAATAAAATCGGCCCACCAAGGTTGATTCTCAATAAGTATTGCAGATAAATCGCCATAGTATGAATTCATGGAGAAATTATCGATTTGATGACTTCCGCCAAGAGTAAAACCTTTTCCTGATAGCAAGTTGTTGTTTGGATGTAAGTCGGTATAGATTGCAATAATATCGCGTCCCCCTCTAAAGTGACAATCTTCCAAGGCTTCAAAGCTAACCGGAATAAATTTGCTTTTGTTCTGGGTAGTTCCCGATGATTTTGCAAACCACTTTATCTCACTAGGCCAAAGCAAACTTTGCTCGCCCTGCCGTAATCTATCAATATAAGGTTTAAAACCCTCGTAATCTAATATAGGAAGCCTCCGCTGAAAATCCTCAACAGAGCGGATTGTTTCAAAATTATACTTTCGTCCATACTCCGTATCCTTAGCTTTGCTAAGAAGTGCCGTAAGAGTATCGAACTGAACCTCGGCTGGATACTTTCGGAAAAGGTCAATCTGGTATAACCGTTTTGTATTTAACCAACCTAGAATTGAATTCAGAAATGGCATAGTTTCGTCATTTTTTCAAATCAATTCAAATCTACATTTTTATTTGAATAAAATCTAGCGATAACCAATGAATTAACAAAAATTAAGCAGCCAACTTTGGCTGCTTTGCATATAAATTTAAGATAAGACATATTAAAGTTTTGCCAGCCTTTTGGCCGCCTCAACCAAATCGTCATGCTTTACGGCTAAGTTAATGCGCACCTGTTGCTTGCAAGTTTTATCATGGTTGAAGAGAGAGATTGGGGTAACTGCCACACCATGTTCCTTTACAAGTATCTCGGCAAATTCAACATCTTTTGCATTTGAAATAGATGCATAATTTAAAATAAGAAAACTTCCACCAGAACTTGGAAGAATCTTAAATTTGGAATCCTTAATAATCTCAACAAATGCATTCCTATTTTTCTCAAGCAGTTCCATATTTGGAAAAAGAGAACTGTAACGAACAATATAATCGGCAATAGCTAGTTGGAATGGGTGGTTTACAGAGTTCACAACAGAACGTTGAATTTTCCGGTAACGATCCATAAGCACCTTAGGGGCAAGACAATAGCCAATTTTCCAACCAGGAACACCCAGCGAATGGCTCAATGAGCCAACAATAAATGTATTATCGGCCAATTTGGGGTAGAATGCGGCACTCGATGCTGTAGCATCGGGATAAACTATCTCCGAAAGCGACTCATCACTAATAACCCTAATTTTAGTGCCATTAATCAACTTCTGGAGATTCTCCATATCATCGGCTGTTAAAACTCTTCCCAAAATATTGTGCGGGGTACAAATTAGGATAAGCTTTGTACGTGTTGTTATTGCCTTCTGAACCTCGCTCCAATCTATAGGATTTTCAGCATCCTTTAGTTTAATGAAGATTGGACGTGCTCCGCATATTTCAATGGCGGTAGCATAGTTGCTATACGATGGTTCAAATAATATTGCCTCGTCTCCTTCCTTAACTGACGATGCTATAGCGGTGAAAATGGCTTGCGTTCCACCAGCAGTAATGGTTATCTCTTCGGCAGGGTTATAACTCCTAAAATACTTTTTACTTATATAATCAGAAAGGGCATACCTTAGTTCGAATGTACCTTCCGCAGGGGCATTGCTTGTAACCGATTTTAAGTAAGCAAGAACCTTCTCTCCAAGTATCTCGGGAAAAGGAAACAAAGAGTAATTTCCAGATAAGTCAATAGCATTATAATCCTCGGCCAACTTAGACATGTTACCCTCGAACGAAAAATCTACTTCAGAATTTGTCTGCTTGGTCATAAATTTTTTTCTATAATGTAAAGATAACAAAATAGCGCATCCTACAAGGAATATTTTTGACATAGTTCAAAAAAACGGGGATGAACTGGTTAATAATTATTCGAAAAGTTGCTGAAGGACAGCCAGAGAATTAAACTCTAACGAACTCCCTAAATGAAAGCGGTAGTACCTGAGTATTCCGTTAATTATTTGAACGCGCTGCTTGTGATTCAAAGATAAGTCATCGACCTTGTAAAATGGTGTATCAATAACATCGCTTATAAGTTTACTAATATCAGGCTCTAAGTAAAAGTTGTGTTGTGGTGGTTGTGCCACAAATGTTCCATTTTTGTAATCGAAATATTTGGCAACATCAGTCCATAAATTTGAGGGAAAGAACCCTAGTTGCCTGGAGTGTTGCATTAAAAAAATAAGGTGAAAATTTGCTTCTCCACTCTGCAATATATCTAAAAGATGAATAGAACTCTCTAGAAAATTATAAAATACAGGGTTTGGCTCCTCCTCTTTAACTGTTCTATAAACCACTTCGCTCAAAAAGAGAGCAATACTCCGCTTAACAGGATTAAAAGGAAGGGTGCTCTGATTTAGCGCAACTGCAACCTCCTTTAATCGGCACAAATCGGCTACAGTTTTTCGGTAAAACACCAAGTCCAGAATTGCAAATGGCTGAAAGTAAACTGCCTTACCCGGTTGTTTGCCCTTACCAAAAGCACCATTCACCATAAATGAAATTCGGCCAAAAGCTTCGGAATAGCAATAGGCAATTATACTATTGTCCTTATACTTTATGGTATGTAAAACAATGGCCTTTGACTTATGCAGCATAGCGCTACTTTATGAAAAGAATTTTTGTTACAGTGCTCTGTTTTCCAGTTTTGTCGGCACAAAAAACAAGATAAACACCAGTGGCAACCCTGTTCCCTTTTAAACTTTTTCCGTCCCACATGGCCATTCCACCTTCCGACATTGTTTCGTAAATGAGATTTCCGTTGATATCAGTTATCTTAACAATAGTATTCTCCACCAATCCAACAATGGTAATTTTCCCAGAATAACCTGGTGGAACAGGATTAGGGTACGAATAAACCTTGCCAAATCCTTTTGATGGTTCGCTTGCATCGCCTCGGTATGCAACCATGCCCTTATCAGTGGCAAAAAACACCTCGCCTGTTGTTGGATGCACTTTAATGTCCACAATGCTATTGGTTGGCAGAGGGCTGTTCTCGACTGTGAAGTGCTGTAACTGCTTTGTTCCGTCGGCGTTAAAAAGAAATGCCCCAGACTTTGAGGTTCCAAACCATTTTCGATTTCCGCCATCTACAGTGATTGTCGTAACCGACTCTGTTTCTAACAAATAAACTGCGAGTCCTGGAACAACATCGGGTATCTTAATTTTTTGGAAATAGGTTCCGCCATCAAAAACCTTCTCGGAATTATAGCTTAGCAGTAGCCCTTGATTAGTGCCAAGCCAAAGATAACCATCCCTGTCGAATGCAAGAGTATTCAACTCAACATTAAAAGCATTTCCATCCTTATCGTAAGGATTAAATTTACTGTATTTATCGTCGTCCTTGCTATCTATATTACTCCCTGGATTCAATACAAAAAGTCCACCACCCCTAGGCATTACCAGCCATAATTCACCAAAGGGTGACGATTTTAAAGCGGCAATCTTGTCGGAATTAATAACCGAAGAATACGGAAATGACACCCAACTGCCATCGGCCTTACGAACCGAAATAGGGTTTCCCACTTGTACATTAGAGACCCAAAGATTTCCATTACTATCAAACGCCAAACCACTAATTCTACAGTACGGCCCAGGAATTGTTGTTTGTAAAGAACTATTGTCGGGTGTGAAATGACCAGCCTTATCGTCGCCGTTGAACTGAAAAACACCATGCCCCCAACTACCCACAAAGTAGCTTGACGGATTACGGGGGTCAAACTCCACCACTGAAGCATCAACTCGATCCCAATCAGTATAATCAGACCATTGCTCATTCCTAAATCTATGAATCTTAAAAACGCTCCATTGATTAGAGAAAGTAGCATCATATCCACCGGCAGCAACAACAACTCGTTCGGAACTTACACCTATTGCAAATGCTTTGTTGCTATCGGGTCCTTTTGGCTTATAGGAATTCTGAGATGATGTTGTTCCAATAACTAAACCCGCATCGCCATCGGCTATGGCTAAATCATCCACAGAAATAGGCATCGCTCTATTGGGTTTAAAAGCCCATGGAAAAGAATAATTTGTAATCTTTGGCCCAAAAGTACCATTTATGCTATAGGTTGCAACACCTGAGTTTGAGGTTACAACTGCTTTTCCGAACCCCAATGCAACATGTTTAACACCAGTAAATGGCCTTTCTACCTCAAACCAGCCAGCACCGTTATTACGCCAAACAATATCTGTGGATAAACCCTGATCTTCAACAGCAAAAATTGCTTCAGTTGAAGCGGAAAGGCTTACACACTCTGCATCGGGATTTGCAAAGAAACTCTGTTTAGTCCACCTATCAAAACTAACTAATAGCGGGTCGGTGGATAATGCTGTTAAAACGCCATTAACTGTTGCAGCCCAGAAATAGTTATTGTATGTGGCTAAACAATTTACTTTTAAGTTCTGACCTCCCTCTCCAAGAAAATAGGTATCCTTTACCTCTTTTTTCTCTGGGTCAATAACCACAATACCAAAATCGGTTGATGTATAAATCTTATCCTGATAGAACAAAAAATGGTTGATAACCTTACTCGCGGAAAGGCTCTTCTCCTTAATATCAGGAATATTCACAACTCTATCGGTATAAACTAAATCGATATTACCATTTTCATAACCAACTGCTAAAATATTATTGACACCCCCAAACGCAATTGCAGTAATACCTACATCGGTCAATCCATTAACCTTGGTAATTTTATCAATCTCGCCATTATTATATATAATTATACCTGTTTGGGTAGCACAAAACACCTTGTTGTCTCCCGTAGTAACATATTTTCCCTCGTTAAAAGAAAAATGGTCGCGCCATTTTCCGTGCGGCACTTGCGAAAATGCACCCGAAAAAATTGTTGTTAACAACAGAAATAAAAGAATAGTCCTAAACATGCTAGATAGTTTTAGGGATAAACTCACAAATTACCAATTTATTTTGTTTCTGGGGATTAAATAGACTTAAGAAAATCGACCAACTTGGCAACAGCACGGCCACGATGACTTATCTGATTTTTCAATTCTAATGGCATCTCGGCAAATGTTTGGTTATATCCTTCGGGTAAAAAAATTGGGTCGTAGCCAAAGCCATCGCTTCCCCTACCCTTATCAATAATTTCACCGTCAACCTTACCTTCGAACAGATACTCGTTTCCGTCAAGAATTAGGGCAATTACAGTTCGAAATTGTGCACGTCTGTTTTTAACTCCGCTAAGATTTTTGAGAAGCTTCACTATGTTGTCGTGCGGATTCTTCGCCTCACCAGCATAGCGAGCACTATAAACACCGGGCTCTCCGTTTAGTGCATCCACCTCAAGTCCCGTGTCGTCGGCAAAACAGTTATACCCTAATCTTGAATTGATGTAGCGAGCCTTTTGCAGGGCATTATCCTGAAGAGTATCGAAATCCTCCGGGATTTCCTCTTCAAAACCGATATCAGCGAGAGAAAGTAACCGAAAATGGTTACCCAGCAAAGCCTGTACCTCCTTTAATTTGTGTTGATTGTTAGTGGCAAAAACCAACTCAACAAAATCATTCTGCATAAGATTACTGCGGATTAACGCTCATAACGGGTATATGACGTGCGTTGGCAAGTATATACTGTTCAAGAGGTTCAACAACAAACTCCCCCTCTTTATCCAATGGAGTGGTCATCAATACTATAAGATCGGCTCTAATATTTACGGCCATTTCAAGTATTTCCTGATCGTAAGGTTTAACCCCAGGAGTAGTATACTCGATATATTTTGCCCCCTTCTGGTCAAGAAATTTTCTGGCCGAAGCCATATTAATATCGATTTTGGCTAATAACTCAGGATCGGTAACGCTAGGCTTAATTAGGTGAAACCTCGATAAGTAATAATCGCAGAAATAGGATATCCATTCGTGTTTCTCTCTATTTTCCGTTGTAAAGTCTATAGGAAACACCACATCGTCGTAACGCTTATTTACTGGTGGCTCCTGAATTGTAACAAAGGGAACCTTACAACTAGTAATTACCTTGAGAGTCCAAGAAACTCGGCTCTCATCCATCTCGCGAATGGTTGAGGAACCCATAATAACAATACTAGCGTTAATTTCATTGGCCACTTTGGCAATATCAACAAAAATACTTCCAATACGAACAATAGGATTGGGCTCAATACCGTACTTATCCTTAACACCCGCTATGATTTCGGCTAACTTCTGCTTTGCTTCATTAACCTGAGCCTCGGATTGAACTATGTGAAGAATTGAAATAGGTTCCTTAACAACATTCGAAACCCTTACAGCGTGCTGTAGGGCATACTCTGCAACTTTTGAGAAATCAGTTGGAACCAAAATTGTTTTGCTTGTTCCTTTCATATATATTGAAATTTGACAAATTTTACCATATCTTGAGCAATCAATAACAATGATAAAACTGCTTAGTTTAATTTAATCAACAAGTATATGATACTCTAATAAAATTGGACTAATGTATGAATTTTATTACTTTTATCATTGTTTGAGAAACAATTTTTTAGAATATAGTCCGTAAAACTTTGTTCCTCAGCATTTTTAAACTAGCTACAAATTTAAAGTAGAATATTGATATTTTGAATTTTGATGAATTTAGCAGGTATTATAATATCACTTAGCAGTTTCCCATACTGGACATTGGCAATATTTTTTATTGTTTCTTTAGTTTTTCTTTACAGTTTACTGTCCTACACAAACTCCAAAACAACCAACAAACTCGAAATCTTAATATACCAAAGAACCGAAGAGTTGCTGAGAGAAAAAAGTAAGGCTGAAAACCTTTTAACCAGGGTTCTTCCTAGAGATACTGCCGATGAACTAAAGGAATACGGAAAGGTAAATGCCCAAAAGTTCAAAATGGTTACAGTGCTATTTTCGGACATTCAAGGCTTTACAAAAATTACCGATGAAATAAATGCGGAAGAACTTATAGACCAACTCGATAAATTCTTTTTCCGTTTCGACACAGTGGTGGACAAATACCACATTGAAAAAATAAAAACGATAGGCGATGCCTATATGTGCGCGGGAGGAATTCCTAAAAAGAACAGGACAAACCCTATTGAGGTTGTTGCTGCAGCCATTGAGATGATGAACCATATGAAGGAAATAAACAACCAACACCAAAAGGGGGAGGCAATTTGGGAATTACGCATTGGTATTGATACTGGCCCTGTTATTGCAGGTGTTGTAGGTAGGAATAAACTCTCATACGACATATGGGGGAGTACAGTAAACACCGCTAGTAGAATGGAATCGGCGGGGGAGGCAGGTAAAATAAACATCTCCGAAAACACCTATCTACTTGTAAAGGATTTTTTCACTTGCACCTATCGCGGAAAAATTCCAATTAAGAACAAAGGCGACATTAAAATGTACTTTGTCGAAGGAATTGCACCTAACCTTTCGGAAAACATGGAGGGAATTAGGCCAAACCATGAGTTTAAAATTGAACTACAACTTATTCGACTCGGTGATTTGGAAGAGTTCATTTTAGAAAAACTCGAAAATGGGTTACCCAAAAACTTATACTACCATAATTTAAAGCATACTGTGGATGTTTACACCCAAGTTGAACTAATCGGACGTTCTGAAGGGGTATCGAAAGAAGAGTTACTTTTGCTTAGAACTGCCGCCCTATTTCATGACTCTGGACATATGATTGATTACTCAACCCACGAAGAAATGAGTGTTAAACTTGCCTACGAAATATTACCAGATTACGGTTATACCCAAGAGCAAATAGAGGTAATATCCAGCATAATAATGGCTACTAAAATGCCTCCAGAACCTAAAAATCTTCTAGAACAAATTATCTGCGATTCGGACTTGGATTACTTAGGTAGAACGGACTTTATACCTGTATCGAATATGCTGTACAAGGAGCTCCATGAGCACGGAAAAATTGCCACACTTCACGACTGGAATTTGCTTCAAATTAAATTTATTGAAAAACATCAGTACTTTACAAATACTGCACGTCGACTTCGTAACGTTAATAAAAATATTCAGCTACAAAATATAAGAAACTGGATGCAGGAAGTTGAGAAAAATGAGATTTAATTAGCTTTGTATTGAGATTATTTTTAATTTTACTATATTTATCAGGTTTTTTATGCCTATTAATTCAAACAAAACTCAGCAAAAGGCTTATTTTGTTTGGTTGTAGGGCAATAAACTTAAGATAAGATTGAGTTACTGTTGATTAAACTAATTTTCCGATTATGGAAAGTATTAAAAAAGTAGTACTTGTTCCCTGGGACTTTACAGAAGGTTCCGAAAATGCACTTCAACATGCCATTCAATTAGCCGATGCTGGAGGAAATGAAATTATGTTGCTTAACATAATACCAAAATCCATCATTCAAGATTTCCTTTTTAGAAAGGTTAATATTAAAGAAATTGAAGCCATTAACAAAAGGTTTGAAGGTGTTGCTGAGGCTACTTATCAGAAATATGGGATTCGTCCACAAACCTTGGTTCTAGAGGGTCATCCTAAAAGACTTATCAGAGAACTCATTCTAACTGCAAATATAAACCTAATAGTATCATACCATACCTATTTGAGCAAAGGCAAAGAGTTTCGTTCCTCAAGTTTTCTAAAGGATTTAATCTTTAAGGAACTTACATTGCCTTTCATTGTAATAAATAAACCACCTAAACATTCACATTACATTGAAATTGTAATTCCCGTTGATTACGATAGGAAGTTTAAGGAAGCCGTACATTGGATTATACTATTGGCCAAATACTATAAATGTAACATCAACCTAATCAAACCATTCCTAACCGACGATGGACAAAAGAAGCAGATGGCAAACAACATTTACTTTACGAAAAAAATGCTTGATGGTGTAGGAATTGTTTACGGGATAAAAACAGCCAAGAAAAAAGGTTCTTTTGATGATGAAGTATTCAAGTTTGGACAAATCATTGAGGCTGACCTTATACTAATTATGACCGACAAATACGATAGATTTGTTGATGCTAAGCGTGAAGGTTCACTAGAAATACCTGTAATGTGCGTTAACCCTCGGGTGAAAAAGTATCAAAGCTTCAACTAACGCCTTATCTTTTCCATATGGATATAAAATTGAAGTTTCAGCATATTCGAAATCGAATACTTAGCAAGTTGTCACTTCAACATAAGATTTTAATTCTATTTGTTGGTGCCTCAATTATTATTCTCCTTTTTACCGTATTTTATATTGGTACGAAAGCAAAAAAGAATTCAATTGATGCTGCTCAGGCCCATATTGCTGTTACAGCAGATAAACATGCTGAATTCGTTAAGTCCCTGCTTGAAAAGGAACTTTTTATTACAAGAACTCTTTCCAGTTCGATATCGAGTAGTAACAAACTCCCTAAGGAAAAAATATTTGACGTTTACACAAATACTTACAGAAACGTTCTCAGCAACAACCCCGATATTATTGCTGTTTGGGATAGTTGGGAAATGAAATATCTAGACTCTACTTATCAAAAGGATTATGGACGATATAAAACTACCGTTTGGCGTGAAAACGGAAATATAAAAAGTAAAACAGAGCAAGCAAGTATTAATGGAGACCCTCCTCAATATTTAAAAATCAAAAAAGAAAATTCGGAAAGTATTGAAGAACCATATTTTGACACATACGACAACAATCAGAACAATAAGATTCTGATGACCAGTATAATTGTCCCCAACATAATGAATCAAAAATTTGCTGGGGTGGTTGGTGTTGATATACCCTTAACCAATTACTACGAAATATTTAAACAGATAAAACCATTTGAGGATAGTTACGCTTTTTTATTATCGAGCACCCTTAAGTATGTTGCTTATCCCGATAAAGACTTTATTGGTGGAAGCGCACTAAACGAATATGAAGAAGTATTCTTAAGGAATGGCGCAATCGATAGAATGAGTAATGGGAATCCTGTTTTTTTCGAGGATGTTGATATAAATGGAGTAATGTCATACTTCACAATTCGGCCAATAACCATTGGCAATTGTAAACAACACTGGGCTATGGTGGTAGTTGTCCCAAAGGCAACTATCGTAAATGAATCTATTTTAATGTTCTGGAAAACTATTATAATTGGTTTTCTTGGAGTTATACTTTTAGCTTTCTTTATTTTCTACTCTTCAAAAAGGTATGTCATTAATCCTATAAGTGCTGTTACAGATACTCTAGAACGACTATCAAAAGGTCATGTTAACAATGACATGATTTATGCCAATACAAATACTGATGAAATTGGTGTAATGGTTAATCACCTCAATAAAACTATTGAAGGATTAACTGAGAAAACAAAGTTTGCAGAGGAAATAGGCTCTGGAAACTACAGCGCACAGCTTAACTTGCTTAGCGATGAGGATGTTTTGGGAAAATCGCTAATTGAAATGGGCGTAAATCTCAGAACCGCCCAAGAGGAAGAACAAAAGCGTAAGGTTGAAGACCAGAAAAGACAATGGATTAACGAGGGTCTTGCTAAATTTGGCGATATCCTTCGCCAGGATAACGATAAAATTGAGGCCTTATCGGCGAATATCATCCGAAACCTTATTGCATACTTAAATGCAAATCAGGGCGGATTGTTCATTTACAATGACGATGACCCAAGCAATCCTTTCTTCGACCTATTGGCGGCATATGCCTATAACCGTCAGAAGTTTATTACAAAACACATCCAGGTTGGCGAGGGTCTTATTGGTACCTGCGCATTAGAAAAACAAACTATTCACCTTACCAATATTCCTGAAAATTACATTTCAATTTCCTCTGGTTTGGGCGAAGCAAAACCAAGAACATTGCTTATTGTTCCGTTAAAAATAGAGGAGAATGTGCTTGGTATTGTTGAACTAGCCTCGTTCACAAAATTTGAGGATTTCCACGTTGACTTTGTTGAGAAAGTTGCTCAAAGCATAGCCCAAACGCTAACCTCTGTTCGCACCAATATTCGCACTGCGGAGTTGCTCGAGAGAACTCAACAACAAGCAGAGGAGATGAAGGCTCAGGAGGAAGAAGTTCGTCAAAACCTAGAGGAGCTTGCCACCATTAAGGAGGAGTTAGAGAAGCGTAACGACGAATTCTACGAGAATCAAAAGAACCTTGAATGGGAAAAGACTTTACTTGACGCTTTACTGAACTATCTTCCAGATAAAATTTACTTTAAAGACCTCAAGAGCCAGTTCGTTAAAGTTAGCAAATCAACACTCCGATTCTTTGGTCTTGAAAAACAGGAGGAATTGGTTGGTAAATCTGATTTCGACTTCTTTGACGATGAGCACGCACGCCCAGCGTATGAGGATGAACAAAGAATTATTAGAACCGATACACCAGCCATAGGTATTGTTGAAAAAGAGGTTATGTCCGACGGCAGGATTACATGGGCCGAAACATCAAAATTGCCACTTAAGAATACTTCTGGAGAAACTATAGGAACCTTCGGTATCACTCGCGATATTACTACCTCCAAGTTGATGGAGGAAGAGATAAACAAGCAAGCAGAAGATGCTTCGAACATTCAAAAGGACCTTATTAAGAAGAATAAGGAAATGGAGAACCTTTACGAGGCAATCAGCAACTCAAGTTTTGTTATGGAGTATAATACCGATGGGTATATCACCGCTGTAAATCAGGCTTACCTAGACCTTTTAGGGTACACAGTGGATGAGGTTGTAGGAAAGCATCACTCCTACCAAATGGAGTTCAGCGATGAGCAACGCAAAAATTATAAACTTTTCTGGGAAGAACTTAATAGTGGCATTGTGCGAAAGGAAACACATAAATTTACGGTAAACGATAAAACGTACCTTTTCTTTGAAACATACACACCGCTTAAGGATGAGGACGGTAATGTTTATAAGATTCTTAAAATTGCAGTTAATGTAAGTCACCTGCTCACCGAGCAGTAAAGTATAAAAAGTAATACTTAGGCTCAGTTTTCCTGAGCCTAAATTTTTTAGAAACTATGAACTGGATTCAACTACTCAACTTAGATAGATTTGGTGCCGAAATAACATCGCAAACATCGGCCGATAGCACTAGAACCAATTTTCAGCGCGATTACGATAGAATTATCTTCTCCTCTCCTTTCCGCCGATTGCAGAATAAAACGCAGGTTTTTCCTTTGCCTGGGGTAATATTCGTTCACAACCGGCTAACCCACAGCCTTGAGGTTTCTAGCGTTGGAAGGTCTTTAGGCAATAGCGTTCTGGCATTGATTGAAAAAGAATTAACTGAACAAGAGCGGTTGATTGTTAATCAAATTCCTACGGTAGTTTCAGCAGCCTGCTTAGCGCACGATTTAGGAAATCCACCCTTTGGGCATAGCGGCGAAGAAGCTATCCGGAAATATTTTACCGACAATGAAAGTACTTATAAAAACTTAGTTGACGAGTGGGAATGGAATGATTTAACCCGTTTTGAGGGTAACGCCAATGCGCTTCGCCTACTAACACATCAGTTCAATGGCCGCAGGGTTGGCGGGTACAGACTTAGCAATGCCGTTCTTGCATCAATCCTAAAATACCCTTACCCATCAACCCTCGGGAAAAAGAAGTATGGCTACTTCAAAGCCGAAGCGGATGTTTTCAATAGTATTGCCTATGCCACTGGACTTATAAAGAATCCTAGCGGAGAGTTTTGTCGTCATCCATTGGTGTACTTAGTTGAGGCCGCCGACGATATTTGTTACCAGATAATGGATATTGAAGATGCGCACAAGTTGGGAATTCTTTCCACAACAAAAACAATTGAACTATATAGAGCCTTCTTCGATGGTGATAGTGATAGTAAAAAGAAATCTATTGATGCAACTCTAGACGAAGTTACAGACCCCAACGAACAAGTTGCCTACTTGCGCGCAATAGTTATTAGTAAATTAGTAGAGAACTGCTCAATAATTTTTGCAAGTAATTATTACAAAATAATGGATGGTGAGCCAATTAAACCATTGGTAGATAGTTTAACTGGAGCACAGAAAGATGCAATGGAAACCATTAAGCACTTAGCCATTAGCAAAGTTTACAACCATAGAAAAGTAGTTGAAATTGAAATAGCTGGTTTCCAAATTCTAAGTTCGCTTCTTGATATTTTCTGCCAAGCTGTGCTAAACCCCAAAACGGGTCATTCAAAGAAGGTTATTCAGCTAATCCCAGAGCAGTTTAAGGTTGATGGTAGTAACTACGAAAAAATACTCTCTGTTCTAGATTTTGTTTCTGGCATGACGGATGTTTACGCCCTAGAAACATACAGATTGATAAAAGGCATTAATCTTCCATCGTTGTAGCGTTTCTATTTCTTCCGCTCAACCACAAAGTTAGTTAGCAACTCCATCGACTTTCGGTACTCCGATTCGGGGAACAATTTTAGGATTTCCAGAGATTTATCCCTGAAGGAATTCGTTTGCTTCATTGTATAATCCAAACCGCCATTCCTATTCACAAAATCAACCACTTCGGTTATTGTGCTGCTCTTTTTGCTATTGTGGCGAATAAGGTTAAGAATTCGTTTGCTTTCCTTTGGATTGGCAACCGATAATGAGTAAATTAAAGGCAGGGTTAGTTTCTTTTCCTTAATATCATTGCCTGTTGGTTTGCCAATTACACCGCTGGGTTGATAATCGAATAAGTCGTCGCGAATTTGGAAAGCGATACCTAGGTTTATTCCAAACTCCTTCATCAACGTAATATTCTCGGCCGATGCTCCTGCCGATATTGCGCCATTGGCGCAACACGATGCAATTAACGAGGCTGTTTTTTTGCGGATAATCTCGTAGTAAACCTCCTCATCGATATTCATTTTCCGGGAGCGTTCAATTTGCAGCAACTCCCCTTCACTCATCTCCTTTACAGCCTCGCTCATCACCCTTAATAACTCGAACTGATTGTTCTCAATTGCCACAAGCAAACCGCGCGACAAAAGATAATCGCCAACAAGAACCGCAACCTTAGAGCGCCAAAGTGCGTTTATAGAGAAAAAACCTCTACGTTCGTAGGCTTCATCAACCACATCGTCGTGAATTAACGTTGCGGTGTGGAGTAGTTCAATCATTCCTGCAGCAACATAGGTTTCGTCACCAATTTTTCCATTTAACCCTGCAGAAAGGAACACAATCATTGGACGAAGCTGTTTACCCTTACGACGAAATATATAGTTGGTAATTACATCGAGCAGAGAAACCTTTGTGCTCATATGCTCCTTAAAGTAAGGCTCAAAGCGTTTAAGGTCTTCGTTAATTGGCTGTTTAATTATGTCGAGCATCGCAGGTTTTAGGTTAATCAAAAATCTAAAGCAAAATAACCATAATTTTTCGAAAACATAAGAACAAACAAAATCTTATTAGTAATTGTTTTAAATCATGCTAAAAAATAAAAACACCCATAAGCAACAAAATAAATTATTAATATATTTGCATGCATTAAATATTTTCTGATTAACACGTAGTTATAAATGGTACAGATTAAAGAACTAAAAATTGAACAGCTAGAGCAAGCGGCCAATATGCTTAAAGCTATTGCTCACCCTATGCGGATTGCGATTATAAGTTTACTTGAAGACAACAAAAAACTCACCGTAACCGAAATACACGAAACACTTAAGATTGAACAGTCAACAGCATCGCATCATCTAGGGATTTTAAAGGATAAGGGAGTGCTTTCATGTAAGCGTGATGGGAAAAACACCCACTACTTCCTACGAAACGAAAATCTAGGCAAGATATTAGATTGCGTTGGTCGTTGTGCCGTATAGTTCATTAACACAATCACTGCAATGACATTTTATATAATTGATGTTATACTGGTAGGATTACTAATCCTAGGTGCAGTTAGAGGCTTTACTAAAGGTCTAGTTGCACAGTTGTTTTCGTTGGCGGCTTTGCTGCTTGGAATTTGGGGAGCAATCAGATTCTCCGATTACACAGCAACATTTCTTGCAGAGCAATTCAACTTCAGCAATCAATACCTACCGTTAATATCGTTTGCCATAACTTTCGCAGCTATTGTTGTTGCAGTTCACTTTTTAGGAAAGCTAATTGAAGGGTTTTTCGACTTAACCGTTTTAGGGATAGTAAATAAAATATCGGGGCTTATTTTCGGGATAATTATGAATGCTTTTATTATTAGCGTGATAATTGTTCTGGTTGAAAAGGTTAACGTTAGAACCAAGTTTTACACCAAGGAGGAGGCCGAAAAATCTTACGTTTACAAACCTTTATCCAAATTAGCTCCAGCCGTTTTCCCCTATTTGCACTTTGAATCGATTAGGGATTCCTTGAAGGAACGACTCAAAACCGACGATTCAAAGGAGTAATTAAATCTCAACATCGAATTTATTTCCAAAACCTTATTACAGAATAAGGTTGAAAACTCATATCTTTGGAGCTACAAAAAATAGTGGTTACATATTTTTAATTTTTATATAGCGATGAATTTTATTGAGGAACTCAAATGGCGTGGAATGATTCACGACATTATGCCTGGCACCGAGGAGCAACTTGCCAAAGAAATGACAACTGCCTACGTGGGAATTGACCCAACTGCAGACTCTTTACATATTGGACACCTTGTATCGGTTATGATGCTTATCCATTTTCAGCGCTGCGGTCACAGACCAGTTGTGCTTGTTGGTGGTGCAACAGGAATGATTGGCGACCCTTCGGGAAAATCGCAAGAACGAAACTTGCTTGATGAAGCAACGCTACGTCACAATCAGGAATGCCTAAAGAAACAACTATCGCATTTTCTCGATTTTGAATCCAAGGAGGCCAACGCCGCTGTTATGGTGAATAACTACGATTGGATGAAGGAATTCTCTTTCCTATCGTTCATTCGCGATATTGGTAAGCACCTCACCGTAAACTATATGATGAGTAAGGATTCAGTGAAAAAACGCTTAAGTGCAGAATCCTCTGCAGGTATGTCGTTCACAGAGTTTACATACCAACTAGTTCAGGGAACCGATTTTTTGCATCTATACCAAGCATTGAATTGCAAACTACAAATGGGCGGTTCGGACCAATGGGGTAACATTACTACTGGAACTGAATTAATCCGCAGGAAACTTGGAGGCGAAGCATACGCATTAACCTGTCCGCTTATAACCAAAGCCGATGGAGGCAAGTTTGGTAAAACAGAGCAGGGAAATGTATGGTTGGATAAGAAACTAACATCTCCATATAAATTCTACCAATTCTGGTTGAACACATCGGACGAGGATGCCGAAAAGTATATCAAAATTTTTACGCTTCTTGAGCGTAGCGAAATTGAGACACTAATTGAGCAGCACAAGCAAGCGCCACACGAACGTAAACTACAACGCAAACTTGCCCGTGAAATTACCATAATGGCTCACTCCGAGGAGGATTACAACACCGCTGTTGAAGCATCGGAAATGCTATTCGGCAATGCGACTACCGAATCGCTAAAACGATTAGATGAGGAGACATTCCTGTCTGTTTTTGAGGGCGTGCCAACCTTTGAGGTGGATAAAAATATGCTTAAGGCAGGCGTTCCGCTATCTTCATTAACAGTTGAGCATTCAAAGGTGTTCCCTTCGAAAGGCGAGTTGCGCAGATTGGTTCAGGGTGGAGGATTAAGCATCAACAAGGAAAAAATAAACAATCCGGATGAAGTGATAACCGCTGAGCATCTAATTAATGGTAAGTATTTACTTATCCAAAAAGGGAAAAAAAGCTACAACATTATACTAGCGGTATAAATAATACGTTATTGTAAAACCCTCTCGCGTGAGAGGGTTTTTGTTAACACAAAACAGTTCATAGGCTATGACAACTGAGAATAAAAACTTCGACCTAAATACAAGCGATATAATTAATGCCTTATGGAATTTCAGAAAAATCTTAATTCTGATAACTTTTTTAGCCTTCATAGCATCAACAATTGCGGCATTCTTAATTGAACCCAAATTTAAATCAACATCAATAATATACCCACCAGTTGCAAACCAAGCATCCAAGGAACTGTTTACGCTTATGAAACAGGAGGGGCTTACTGTTTTTGGGGAAACCGAGGAGGCTGAGCAATTCCTTCAGATTTTAACATCCCGTACTCTGAAAGATTCTGTTATTAACAAACTGAATCTAATGAACAATTATGGTATTCAGCCCAACGAAAAACATGCAAAGTTCAAGATATACCAAAGATACGACGACAATGTAAGGGTTAAACCTACACAGTACCAAAGCGTGATGATTGAGGTTACGGATAGAAACCCCGATATGGCTGCAAAAATTGCCAACACTGTGGTTGATTTGTGCGATAGCGCAATGCGTTCCGTTAAAACTCAAATTGCTCAGAAAGCGCTATTAGCTCTTGAGGCTCAATACGAGCAAGGGCTGGCAGAAATGAAAACTCTTGAGGACTCACTCACAAAGGTTATGATGAATGGGGTTGTAGATTTAAAAATGCAGTCGGAACAATACTATAAGGATTACACAAAGGCATTAATTGCCAATGACAAAAGAGCAATAAGTGTTCTAGAAAAGCAAATCAAACCTTTACAAGAGTACGGAAGCCAGTATAGGCGATATAAAGATGAAATAAAGGAGATGGCTCTTCACCTAACAGAAATGCGCCAGGGATTAAAAGTTGTTCGAATTGAAGCACAGCAAACAATTCCAAGTCAATTTGTAATAGACCGCGCTGTTGCTGCAGATAAAAAGGCCTATCCCAAAAGGTCGTTAGTAATTATTCTTTCAACGCTTGCATCAGTCTTTTTTACAGTTTTTGCAATTGTGCTTATGGAATTTATAAAGGGTTTCAAGCAAAATAAGTAGTCAATACCATTGTCGCTAACCAAAATACTATCGAATAAAAAAATACTATCACCCCAAGTTGGAGTGCTAGTATTGTCCATATTGTTTATTGCCCTCAATTCATACCTCATAAGTACCGATTTCTTATACTTAAACTATTTACCATTTCTATTTATCGGAGTAATCCTTTTAATTCTTTTTCCAGAGAAAATTTATTTTACATTGATATTTTTAACGCCCTTATCTATCCCATTAAGCGAATACATAGTAGGGCTCAATTTTGATTTATGGGTACCAACAGAACCCCTAATCTTTTTCTTTTTGCTGCTAATAATCGCAAAATCCTTATTAAACCATAAATTCGACTTAAAACTTACAAATCATCCTGTTTTCTGGGCAATTGTATTCTATCTTGGGTGGCTACTTATCACTTCCTTTGCAAGTGAAATGCCATTAGTTTCGTTTAAGTACACCCTTGTAAGGGTATGGTTTATCGCTGTTTTCTTTTTCATCGCCTACTTGTTTTTCCAACGCAATAGTCGATATTTTTTGCTTTATACAGGAGGATATCTTGGAGGACTACTTATAGTTATTCTCATAAGTCTAAACACTCAGTTCGAGAGGGGTTTGTTCAGTAAATTCTCGGCTCATGGTGCTTGCAACCCATATTTTACTGACCATACCTCGTATGGTGCGGCAATCGCGCTTGTAATACCAATTGTAGCTAGTTTTATCTTTGCTGCCAAATCGAAACGAATGAAATGGTTCCTATCTGCTTTTGCATTCTTTCTAACCAGCGCTTTGGTGCTTTCATACTCAAGAGCTGCTTGGCTTAGCCTCATATTTGGAATTGGAATTTGGTTTGTTTGGTGGCTTAAGATTAAAATCAGAACAATATTGCTAATTACCCTTACCATAGTTGCCCTAGCATTTATTTTTCAGAATAGAATATCTTGGTGGTTAAATAGTTACGAAACTGCATCGAGCGGAAATTTGCAGGAACACCTTCACTCCGTTGTCAACGTAAAAACTGACGACTCCAACGTGGAAAGATTAAACCGCTGGGTGGCAGCAATTAGGATGGCTGAGGAGAAACCCACATTTGGGTGGGGACCAGGCACATACATGTTTCAGTACGCACCCTATCAGGCATCATATTTAAGAACCTTGGAAAGTTCTAACCTTGGACAAAAGGGAAATGCCCATAGCGAATATTTGGGACTTATGGCAGAAGCAGGATGGCCAGGGGTTTTGGGGTACATTTCAATCTTGCTCCTTGTTTTTTATAGGGGATTTAAGTTGCTTAAACTGCACTCAAGTATTAATGAAAGATTTCTAGTTTTGGGTGCTCTTATAGGTCTATCAACCTATGTTTTTCATGGTATTCTGAACAACTTCCTAGATATGGATAAAATTGCAGTAATTTTTTGGGGCTACATAGCCTTTATAGTTGCAATGGATGTAAAGTACAGGTTTACAGAAACTCGAAGCCAAGAATAGAAATATCGTCGAAAATTTGAGAATCTTCCTTGCTGTTAACACCCCTAGCCTCGGCAATTTTTTTAATATTTTCTGTGATATTGTCGAAGTTAACAATAAAATCCTCCACAATTCTTGTATTGTACTCAACCTTATCATTCTTAATACTTTCAACCAAACCGTCGGTATAACAAATAAGTTTTGTGGGTTGAGTGATATGTATTGAGCCAAGATTCATTACGGGGATATCATCAAGCATACCCAAACCAACACAACCATTAGTCAAGAAGGATGTTTGCTTAGTATTTTTGCTGAATAGTATGGGAGGATTATGACCTGCATTAATAAACTCCAAGGTCTTCTTCTCAAAGTTATACCGCCCAATAAAGATTGTAATGAACTTTTCGCCCTTAGCGGTAGCCATAACCCGTTCGTTCAGCTTATCCACCAACTTGGTTAAAGGAATCTCTGCTGAAAATAATGCCCTAAGATTAGCCTGAAAGTTTGACATCAGTAAAGCGGCAGAAATACCCTTTCCAGAAACATCGGCAATGCAGAAACCAAACTCTTTATCACTTAATGGAATAACATCGTAGTAGTCACCTCCAACCTCAAAGTGTGGATTATAGTACGACGATATTTTAATGTTCTCGTAGCGAGGCATACTCTCAGGTGATGGAATAAGCATATTCTGCATTTTCGATGCCAATTCTAACTCCTTGCGCATGGCCTCCTGTTGCAAACTCTTATGGAATAATCTTAAGTTTTCAATAGCAACAAAGATTATAATGGAAAGCGTTTGTACAAAGTTTAAATGCCTGATTGTAGCGCTTACACCCTTTTCGTACTCGTTGGTATCGCCAATTAGTACGTAGCCAACAGGAACATTATTCTGGATTACAGGGATAATAATATCAAGTTCTAAAAGCGCCGGATTTTCGGCAGCCCCAACAAAGGTTATCTCCTGAAATGGAAGTAAATCGCGTTCAACAACAATTTGTTCAACTGCACTTTCGGGGCAATTACTGTTAAGAAGCAACTCCCATGAAGTTTCCTCTTTTTTGAATAAAAGGATTCTATCTATCCCCAAATCATCGTTAAGAATAACCCTAAACCTATCCAGGATCTCCTCGGTTTTAAGTTCGGCGCTTATAGCTTGCGCCATACCAAGAAGAGCGTTGAGTTTGAAAGTACTAAGTTTTAGTCGGTTCTGCGAAGCAGCTATAGACATATCCCTAACAATTTTTTTATTTAAAAAATTAACTTACTCCAAAAGAGGAATAAGTTAATCAAAAATAATGGGGAATGCAATACTAAAGAATTAAAAGTTCAAAAGAAGCAGTTAAATGCTACTTTACCCTTTCGTAGTATTCTCTAGTGCGTGTATCAATCCTAATTTTGTCGCCAATATTAATAAACAAGGGCACTTGAATAGTTGCACCTGTTTCAACTGTTGCTGCCTTAAGCGCAGTTGATGAAGCAGTATCACCTTTTAGACCTGGCTCGGTATAAGTAACTTCCATTTCAACAAATGGAAGAAGCTCGCAAGTTAGGATATTTTCCTTCTCAGCATCAACCATCATCTCAACACCTTGACCCTCTTTAAGCAAATCGTTATTCTCAATTAAATCTCCATTCAAACTAACCTGCTCAAAGGTTTCCTGATGCATAAAGTTGTAACCCAATTCATCCTTGTAAAGGAACTGATATGGACGACGCTCAACACGAACAGTATCTACCTTTACACCAGCATTGAAAGTGTTCTCAATTATTTTCCCAGTTTCTAAGTTCTTAAGTTTTGTACGAACAAAAGCACCTCCTTTTCCTGGTTTTACATGCTGAAATTGTACTATAGTATAGATTTTACCATTGTATAAAATGCACAATCCATTCCTAAAATCTGCAGTAGTTGCCATAAATTATAGTATTAACAAATTTTTTGCAAAAATAGTAAAACCATTAATAATCAAAAACAATGGGTCTTAAATTAATGATGAGCCAATGAAAATAGTTGTGACAGTCAATAAATTTAGACAACACTTCTCGCTAATTAATTTAATTGGACTTGTAGTAACAAATTACAACGAATTCCATTTTTTTTTACAACTTTGCAAAAAATAAAAGTATTAACACTCTAATTTACAACAATGAAGAAACTACTCCTATTCACCGTGCTTTGGCTATGCTTATCTGTGGCCTATTCAGCTCCATTCCGATTCTTACCGCACAAAATTACACAACCCGACGGAGAAATTATTGAATGCTTTGTTTCGGGTGATGAGTTTTACAACTGGATTCACGATAAGGATGGTTACACAATAATTCAAGCCCCAGATGGTTGCTATTACTATGCAATTAACAAGGATGGAAAGATTATTCCATCAAGATACAGGGTAAACAAAGACAATCCAAAATCATTAGGAATAAAATCATGGGTTAAAATATCAAAGGATGAATATTTAAAACGTAAAAAAAGATATGAACTACCGCAAGATGTAAAGGCGACTGGAACTAATCATGCCCCACATAATGGAACCCTTAATAATATTGTCATTTATATACGCTTTGCGGGCGAATCAGAAATATTAACAACCCGTGAGGCCTATGACAATTTAATGAATCCAACCAACAGTTACAGTTTGAAATCCTACTTTACTGAAGTCTCTTATGGCAACTTAACCATAAACAGCTATCATTATCCAGCTTGCGCTTCGCCAACCACAACCAATGCCTCATTCCAGGATTCCCATACAAGAAAATATTTTCAGCCTTACAATGCAACTACCAACACAATCGGTTATAAAACAGATAATGAAGCGGCTATGCGGGAACACCAGCTTCTTTACGATGCAATTACATGGATTAACACAAACTCCCCAGTTAGTACAGACTTAAACCTCGATGGCGATAACGACAGCAAAGTAGACAATGTTTGCTTTATGATTAAAGGAAACTCTGGAGAATGGTCTGATTTACTGTGGGCACATCGCTGGGTTTTATCTTCAAAAAACATTAGCATAAATGGAAAGCGTGTTTACGACTACACTTTTCAGCCTGAAAACCAAGTTGGCGCTAACGTACTATGCCATGAGATGTTCCACGCTTTAGGTGCTCCCGATTTATACCATTATAACGAAGAGAACTTTACTCCAGTAGGAGACTGGGATTTAATGGAATCAGGGAAAGGGCATATGGGTGCCTATATGAAATGGAAATACGCCAATGCAAAATGGATAACTACAATCCCAGAAATTACAACATCAGGAACCTACACCCTCAATCCATTAGCATCGGCAACCAATAACTGCTATAGAATAGCATCGCCAAACTCCGACAAGGAATTCTTTGTGCTTGAGTACCGTAAAAAAGAAGGAACATTTGAAAGTTACATCCCTACAAGTGGATTGCTTATGTACCGAATAAATAGTGATTTTAAGGGGAATGCCAGTTTCGACAATGTTTCAATATTCGATGAGGTTTATATATACAGACCAAACGGAACAACAACTACTAATGGAAACATAACCTCGGCAGCGTTTTCATCGAATGTTGGAAGAACAAGCATAAACGATATCTCAACAAATCCTAAAAGTTTCCTAAGCAACAATCTTCCTGGGGGGCTTGATATTAGCAATATTACCTCGGCAGGAACCACCATTTCTTTCAATGTTTACATCTCCGAAGTGCAAAAGCCAACTGATTTTGTAGCAACAGGCACAAACACAACGCAAATTGACTTATCGTGGAATCTAAATGCTAACAATAACGATGTTTTGATTGCATACTCTACAAGCGGATTGATTGGAGCTCCTTCAAAAGGAACTAGTTATTCAGTTGGTTCGTCAATCCCAGGTGGTGGCACAGTAATTTACTCAGGGAATGCTACTTCGTTTGCACATTCATCTCTTGAAGTAGGAAAAAATTACACTTACAGAATCTGGTCAAGGAATAGTTCAAATGAATACTCTGCTGCAACAACTGCTAAAGGAGCAACACTTTGCGGTATACCTACACTTCCTATAACTGAAGGCTTCAACAATCCTGAAATATCACCATGTTGGTCTGTTGAAACTGTTGCTGAAGGTGAAACAATGGATGAACCTGCCTCAATCACCACTGTGGGCCCATCTATAAATCCAACCGCAAACCCTTTTGAGGGAAGTCACATGCTTCAGTTCAACTCCGCTTTATGTGGTGCAGGAAATGTTATGCGTTTAATGAGTCCTGAATTTTCTACAACTGGACTTTCCCAGGCTTATGTATTTTTCAATTGGTATAGAAGTTCAGAATTTCCAGATTATGCTGATAAGATGACAATCCAATGGTCTACAGATGGAATCACATGGAATAATGGAACAACCTACAACCGTTATAATGCAACTATTGGCTGGATACAGTACTCATACACTTTGCCTTCAGAAGCACTTAATCAACCTAATCTGAAAATTGGATTCCTATTCACCTCCGAATATGGACATAATTGTTATCTTGATAACGTTAGAATTACCACAAGCGGAACAGCCATAAATGACAATTTTATTGAAGAGTTTAAACTTTACCCAAATCCCTCCAACGGTTTATTTAGTTATAGTTTCTCAGAACCTTTTAGCAAGATGTTAATTGAGGTTTTTGACGTGACTGGACGAAACGTTGAAACGAGAAATTTTAACTCTTCAACTGATAATACTATCGATTTACAGGGCTTAACAAAGGGGATATACTTATTAAGGATACATATTGATGATAAGAACCTGAACAGAAAAGTAATTATTGAATAGTAAAAAAGCGGCCTAGGCCGCTTTTTTTATCTTGAAATAGCATAAAAATCGGAAACCGACTCCCAGTTAATTGCATCCCATGTCTGATTTACATACTCTACCCGTTTATTTTGGTACTTTAGATAGTAGGCGTGCTCCCAAACATCTATTCCTAGAATTGGAAATCCCTTTTTATCAACCACATCCATTAATGGATTGTCCTGATTGGGAGTTGAACTAACAAAAAGTTTCCCGTCTGAATCGACACTTAACCAAGCCCAACCACTGCCAAAACGCTTAAGCGAAGCATCGGTCAGTTGCTTTTTAAGTTCATCCATGGAACCAAAGTCCTTGATTATTGCATTTTTCAGATTTTCAGAGATATTACCTCTCGCACCAGGCTTAAGTATTTCCCAGTAAAGAATATGGTTGTAATAACCACCACCATTATTCCGAATAGTTTCAGGGTACTTAGAAACATTTGAAAATATTTCGCTGAGACTCTTACTTGATAAGTCTGTGTTTGCGATTGCCTTCAAAAAATTATCGAAATAAGCCTTATGATGCCTTGAGTAGTGAATCTCAACGGTTAATTTATCGATTGTTGGCTCTAGGGCTTCGAAACTGTAAGGCAAAGTATAAAAAGTCAATTCGCTCGACTTTGTTGTTAAATGTTGGTTCTGAGCACTCATGTGAGTTACACCAACAAAAAAGAAAAGTAAAAAAGTTGCTGTTCTCATAATTGTTTTTTGTTTCTATAACAACATTAAACAACAATGGTTCATAAAAAACAAATCCTGCCAAAAAGCAGGATTTATTAATATGCTATTTATTAAATAATTACCAACCTAAAATGTATGCAAACATCAATGGTGCAACAATAGTGGCATCGGACTCTATGATAAACTTAGGAGTATCAATATTCAGTTTACCCCAAGTAATTTTTTCGTTTGGAACAGCGCCTGAGTATGAACCGTAACTAGTGGTTGAATCGCTAATTTGGCAGAAATAACTCCAGAATGGAATTCCATCGCGCTCCAAATCCTGATGTAGCATTGGCACAACGCAAATTGGAAAATCGCCTGCAATACCACCACCAACTTGGAAGAATCCAATACCTTCGGTTCCAGAGTTCTTGGTGTACCAATCGGCCAAGTACATCATATACTCAATTCCCGATTTTACTGTAGAAGGCTTTAATTCTCCAGTAATACAGTACGATGCAAAAATATTTCCAAGAGTTGAATCCTCCCAACCTGGAACAATAATTGGTAAATTCTTTTCGGCAGCAGCAAGCATCCATGAGTTCTTTGGGTCAATCTCGTAGTATTGCTCCAAAACTCCACTACGAATTACCTTGTACATGTACTCGTAAGGGAAATAGCGCTCGCCTTTGTCCTGAGCCTCTTTCCAAACATCAAAAAGATGTTTTTGAAGTCTACGGAAAGCTTCCTCCTCTGGAATACAAGTATCGGTAACACGGTTAAGGTGATTCTGTAATAAATCCCACTCCTGCTCAGGAGTAAGGTCTCTATAGTTAGGAATGCGCTTGTAATGGCTATGTGCCACAAGATTCATTAAATCCTCTTCAAGGTTTGCTCCTGTACACGTGATGATTTGAACCTTATCCTGGCGAATCATCTCCGCCAAGCTAATTCCAAGTTCTGCGGTACTCATGGCACCAGCAAGGGTAATCATCATTTTCTTTCCACTTTCAATGTGAGTTTTGTATGCTTTTGCAGCATCAACCAAGGCTGCAGCATTGAAGTGTAGATAATGCTTCTCTATAAACGATGAGATAGGTTTACTCTGATTCATTTTACTATAATTTATGAAAATTAATTTCTACTTAACAGGTATTTTCTCAACTCGACGTTGATGACGTCCTCCTTCGAATTTGGAATCAAGAAAAGCTTTCACGATATGCTTTGCATCAGAAACAGATACAAATCTGGCAGGAATAGCGCAAACATTGGCATCGTTATGCTGACGGGCAAGGCTAGCAATTTCAGCAGTCCAGCACAATGCAGAGCGAACACCCTGATGTTTATTGGCTGTTATTGACACACCGTTTCCGCTACCGCAAAAAATAAAACCTAAGTCATACTCTCCCTTTTCAACCGCAAATGCTAATGGATGTGCAAAATCGGGGTAATCAACGCTCTCCTCGCTGTGTGTGCCAAAATCCCAAACCTGATGCCCAAGGCTCTCGAGGTATCGTTTCATTTCCTCCTTTGTACTATAACCTGCATGGTCTGAAGCCAGTGCTATCTTTATCGATGTCATTATAAATTCAGTATTTTATGGTGAACAGGCAATTAATCAAAATCTTCAAACTAAATATATCTTTGCAAAGATAATGGCTTTTACTTTAATGTTGTACTCATTTAGCTTAAACTAAGATTACTCTTGGCTGGAATTTACATACACGTTCCCTTTTGTCATCGTAAATGCTCATACTGCGATTTTTACTCTGTAGGTAAAAGCAAACTAAACGATGATTTTCCTGAACTAATAGTTCGCGAACTTAACCTCCGCAAGGATTATTTACCCACCAACCAAATTGAAACCGTTTACTTTGGTGGTGGTACACCGTCACTTCTATCTACTAGTCAGATTGAAGTTATTTTAACTGGTATAAATAAGATTTTTTCAGTTTCGTCAAGTCCAGAGATAACACTGGAGGCTAACCCCGACGATTTAACCCTTGAACTACTCCTTGGATACAAACAAGCAGGAATAAATAGAGTTAGCATTGGGGTGCAATCGTTTAACGATAACGAGCTTGAATTCCTAGGGCGAAGGCATAATGCACAAAGGGCCTTTGATGCTGTAAAACAAATATATCAAGCTGAGATATTGAATGTGAGTTTGGATTTAATTTATGGTCTACCAAACTCATCCATTAGTAGTTGGGAGTTTAGCCTAAAAAAAGCCATAGAATTAGGTGTACAGCACCTCTCCTGCTACCATTTAACCTACGAGGAATCAACCCCATTAACCAGAAAATTGAATAAGGGTCTTTTCCATTCTGTTGATGAGGACCTAAGCATCAGGCAATTCGATTTGCTCAGGCAAATAACACAGGAGAACGGATACCTGCACTATGAAATATCGAACTTTGCTAAAGAAGGATTTATTTCAAAACATAATAGCTCCTACTGGCAAGGAATACCATATTTGGGAGTTGGGCCATCGGCACACTCGTTCAACGTTGAAACTCGACAATGGAATCCTGCATCAATTGAGGAATGGGCTAATGGAATCAAGGAATGCAAACCATCCTTTCAGTCAGAAGAAATAGATGAAACTAGCCGATTCAATGAATTTTTACTTACCCGGCTGAGAACTATTTGGGGTGTAGACTTAAATTTTGTTGCGAATACCTTCAACGAAAAATACATCAAGTTTCTCCAAAGAGAAATGGAAAAACAGATAAAAAAAGGCAACTTAATAATTAATAGCAACAACCTAACAATACCCTCAGAAAGTTATTTTATAAGCGATGCGATTCTTGAGGATTTATTTTATGATTTAGATTAAATAATTGATTTTAAAAAGGTTATCTCCTTTTCCCATTTACTTTCATCAGGTGTTTCAAGAATTAAAGGGATGTTATCAAATCTAGTATCGCTCATTATCCATCGAAAGGTATTAATTCCAAGCATACCATCACCAAGGCTTTCATGTCGATCAACACGACTACCTAGTCCTTTTTTTGTATCGTTTAGGTGCATTCCTTTAAGGTACTTGAAGCCAACTATCCTCTCAAAATCGGAGAAGGTTTTGGAAAAACCCTCTTTGCTCTGCAAATCGTAACCAGCAGTAAAAGCATGGCATGTGTCAATGCAAATACCAACTCGGGCTTTATCGTGTACTAAATCAATTATGTATTTCAAATGCTCAAACTTAAATCCAAGATTACTACCTTGCCCCGAGGTATTCTCAATTACTGCTATAACCGAAGATGTTTCCTGTAGAGCAATGTTGATAGACTCTGCAATTAGTTTCATGCTTTCCTCCTCCGAAATTTTTCCTAAATGGCTTCCGGGATGAAAATTTAGCCTATCTAAACCCAGCTGTTCGCAACGTTTCATTTCATCAATAAAAGTATCCCGAGATTTTTGCAATGAATCGGAGTCGGGACTTCCTAGGTTGATAAGATAACTATCATGCGGAAGAATCATGCTAGACTTGTAGCCAAATTCAACACATCTACTTTTAAAAAGGTCTATGCTTTGCCTCGTTAATGGAGGTGCAATCCATTGACGTTGGTTTTTTGTAAATAATGCAAAAGCAGTTGCTCCAATAGCGTGCGCATTAACTGGAGCATTCTCCACTCCTCCCGATGCGCTAACATGTGCTCCTATATATTTCATGGTTATTGCAAATTGTGTTCTACTTCATTAAATCTAAGAATAAATCCATCTTGGTTACTACAGAAGAGGGGTAAAGTTATATTGATTAACTCAAATTTTCTATTCGATAAGTTATTACATTTTATATCTAACTAAGAAACTTTGTTTGCTTTGAAAAAAAGGTTGTAGTGCAAATTCGGAATCAAAGGTTTTTAATTAAATACGCAATAAAAAAGGTTAGGAAAAACCCTAACCTTTTCATTAAACGCATTGTATTATCTATTTTTGTGGTACAGGCTCAGCAATACGCTTAACCTTGAACTTACCATTAATTTGGTAGGAATCTGGAACTGACTTTACAGGTATATAAAAAGTTCCATTGTAAGTTCCCTCAATATACTCGCCCACCGCACCAACTTTGGTTAAGTTAACAGTAATATCATCTGCCGAAACATAAAAACCGGATACTTTTCTTCCTGGCTGACCCTCGTAAATACTTACATTGCAATACATGGTTGTTTGTCCAATGGAGGCAGAATAAATCTGCATTTCATAGTATAAATACAGGTTGTTACCTATACTAATAAGGTCAACGGGTTCAATAATTATTGCATTCGGTTCCGCTTTATTATAAAATGTTGCCAAAAAACCTTCATGGTTCTCAGGATTACCAAGGTTGAAAGTGGGGCTGGTAAGTTGCTGTGCACCAACATAAACAGTTCCTGCAATGGTTATTGAGTTGGTAATGGATTCTTCATCGTCCTTTTCGCACGATACAAATGTTGCACTCGCTAGCGCAAACACTGCAATTAGAGTAAATAACTTTTTCATAAGTATTATTTTTGATTAGTAATATAAAGATAATACCTTTTAAATAATTACAAATGATTTTAAAAAAAGTTAGGACTAATACTGTATTAAATATCTACACAGTAAACTAATATAAAAATACATTAGTAACCGACAAAACATTTTAATCAACAGGATGGTCAACCGAAGTTAACCAATCCTGTATCTTAGCTGCATAAACTACCAATTTATTCAGCATGGGCGAAA
>Ga0209717_1001067_pt1 | contig 31039 bp, 22 predicted proteins | sample AD_UKC048_MetaG_FD_184418 | JGI IMG/M metagenome (GOLD analysis project Ga0209717, IMG submission 184418) | Active sludge microbial communities of municipal wastewater-treating anaerobic digesters from USA - AD_UKC048_MetaG (SPAdes) (version 2) | ecosystem: Engineered > Bioreactor > Anaerobic >...
ACGAAACACCAGAGCAAATGCAAGCGCAAATACGCAGTTATTTGGATGATAATTTAATAAACATCATAGGCGGTTGTTGCGGAACAACACCAGGACATATCAAATTGATTGCTGATATTGCCAAGGAGTATAAACCTAGGGTTTCTACTGCGGTGATGTAAAAAGACTGTTCCTGCAAGGTTTACAAAACCTTGCAGGAGGGCAGAGAAAATTTATTAGTCAGGTTAATATAATTTGTAAAATTTAAAATGAATATATTCCGAATTTTATCATCTAATGATGGTTCAATTAACGAACCAAACGTAAGTTCTTTTTTAGCATACTTATTAGATCCAAATGAGGATCACGGGATTTCAAGTCTTTTGTTGCAAGAGATTTTGAAAGAGTTTATTGGTAAAGATGAAAAGTTTTTGTCAAAAATAAAATTTGGTAACAGAATTACTGACCTTTCTAAATTTTCTAATTTTACTGTAAATATTATTCCAGAATTATCAGTAAAAATTTTCAAAGACAAAAAAGAAAAAAGAAGGGATATTGATATTCTGATTGAAATAATAGAAAATAAGAGTAAAGAGATATTATATTCAATTTGTTTAGAAAACAAAATAACAGATTCGTCTATTAATAAAAGAGATTCACAACTTGAAGATGAATTAAAAGGATTAAAAAGTCTATATTCTGAAAGTGGTGTTTCACCTGAAATTTATGTTATTTATTTAACACCTTATCAATCAAAAATCTCTACTGATTCATTCGAAAAGTTTGAATATGAAAAAAAACATCATTTATATTGGGATAATAATGATGAAAATTCTGTTTTTAATAAATTAATAAATATTTTCAACAAAGAGAATGAAGGTTTAATTGATCCAATAAATAATCAATCATCTTATTTGATAAAATCTTTTCTTTCATTTATAAAAACTAATTTTAAGAGCTATGTCAGAGAAAGTTTAGAAGATAAATTAGAAAAGAAAAACTATGGAAAACCAGTTTTCGATCTTTTATTTGATTTTGCAGCAACATTAAAGTTTGATGAAGAATTTGAAATTAAAAATATTAAAGACCAATTTTCGCAATATGTTTTAAAAGAGTCAGGGAAAGAACTAGAGAAAGGAACCAGAGATCCCCATATTATTGGTTCAATTGTGAATAACGAGAAAAGAGGTCATAATAATGTTAAAAAGCCAGATGAAGCTAGAAAAAATATTTTTTATTATTCTGATGATTCTAGAAAAAAAGTAAAACGCTTTAATCTTCAGAAAGATAAAAATATAAAAGTTTATTTTGGAGATGGACACAACCCTGAGTTTATATTTTCGGAAGAATTGAATGAGATGCAATTAAACACTGTAGTTCATTCTGATAGAGCCAATTTGCAATCCATTCAGAAGGAGTTATAAAGTAAGGTTTGTCATTCCGACGAAGGAGGAATCTCCAGCTAGCGCGAGCGTCCCGCTCGTGCACATAATATAGGCAGGAAAATGTTTTCAAGAAAAAGAATAAGCACGAGCGGGACGCTCGCGCAAGCAACATAAAAGTTTCGTAGGAACGCCCCATTTTGTAGCAACGGATTTTAATCCGTTGTATGTAGGAATAAAATTCATTTCGTTGAAATTAATAGAAATTTTAAATGGAAATACAAAAAGATAACAATTATTTAAAGGCGGTACAGCAAATAAAAACGGCGATTTTACAAAGTCGTTACGAAGCTGCTGCGCTTGCTAATAAAGAATTACTTAAATTGTATTTTGGCATTGGTCAATATGTATCGTTTCATAGCCGAAATAAAAATTGGGGAAAAGGAGCTATTGATAGTATTTCGAGTTTGTTACAACAAGAACTTCACGGTTTGAGAGGTTTTTCGGCTACGAATATAAAGAATATGCGTCTTTTTTATGAAGGATGGGAATTTATGCAATCTTTTTTGATAGACGAAAAAGAGCCTCTTTTTCAATATTCAGAGGAAGAATTAAATCGGCAGTTGCCGTCTGCCGAATTGAATAGTATAATTCGCCAGTTGGCAACTGACGAATTAAATGATGCTTTCTTAATTCGTCAGTTGCCAACTGACGAATTACAAAATGAGTTTTTAGGTCTTTTTCTTAAGAATGGATTTACGCATCATATTGCAATAATAAATAATACGGAAAATATTGAAGAACGAATATTTTATATCCAAAAAACAGCAACCGAATTTTGGAATAATACTACTTTAAAACACCATTTAAAGTCAAATTTGTACCAAAGACAAGGGAAATTAGCCAATAATTTTCAAACGACTTTGTCTGAAAATAGCTTTCGACAAAAAGCGTTAATGGCTTTTAAGGACGAAATGCTTTTGGATTTCATCAATATTGAAGATGCTGATGAAGAACCAAACGAACGTGTTTTGGAAAATGCTATTGTACAGAATATCAAGAAATTCATAATGGCTTTGGGTTCCGAATTTAGTTTTATCGGAAATCAACACCGATTGATTATTGAGGACGAAGAGTATTTTATAGATTTGTTGTTTTTTAATCGGAAAATTCAAAGCTTGGTCGCTATCGAATTGAAGAAAGGTAAATTCAAAGCAGAATATGTGGGTAAAATGAATTTGTATCTTTCCGCATTGGACGAAATGGTCAAACAGCCACACGAAAATCCATCTATTGGAATTATTCTTTGCAAAGAAAAAAACAATAAAATAGTAGAATTTGCATTCAGGGACACCTCAAAACCGATGGGCGTGGTCACCTATAAAACCTACAATGATTTGCCAGAAGCTTACAAAAATATTCTGCCAGATACTGAAGCGTTAAAAGGGTTGTTATAAATAAATGCACAAGTTCCATAGGAACGACACATTTTGTAGCAACGGAATTTATTCTGTTGTTGTAAATAAAAAAATTAAAAAAATGGCAGTAGCAGAAAAAAGAAGAAATTTAGTTTTATCGGGATTGGAGCCCTTAATCATTACGCCGGAAAGCGTGTTTGTGAACATTGGGGAACGAACCAATGTAACAGGTTCTCGAAAATTTCTTCGATTAATCAAGGAAGAAAAATACGACGAAGCATTGGACATCGCCAGACAACAAGTGGAAGGCGGAGCACAAATCATCGATATCAATATGGATGAAGGAATGCTCGATGGCGAATATGCTATGACCAAATTCCTGAATTTAATCGCTGCCGAACCGGATATTTCGCGTGTGCCCATTATGATTGACAGCTCTAAATGGGACATTATTGAAGCAGGTTTGAAAGTCGTGCAAGGAAAATGTGTGGTAAACTCGATTTCATTGAAAGAAGGCGAAGAAGCTTTTATCTATCACGCCAAATTGATTAAACGCTACGGAGCCGCTGTAATTGTAATGGCTTTTGATGAAGTAGGTCAAGCCGATAATTACGAAAGACGTGTTGAAATTTGTCAACGTTCGTATGATATTTTGGTCAATAAAGTGGGTTTTCCTCCACAGGATATTATTTTCGATTTGAATATATTTCCAGTAGCAACCGGAATGGAAGAACACCGCCTGAATGCTTTGGATTTCTTTAGGGGAACCAAATGGGTTCGGGAAAATTTACCACATGCACACATTAGCGGTGGTGTGAGTAACGTTTCGTTTTCGTTTAGAGGAAATGATACAGTTCGGGAAGCGATGCACTCGGTTTTCTTGTACCACGCCATCAAAAACGGAATGACGATGGGAATTGTAAACCCAGAAATGTTGTCTATTTATGACGAAATTCCAAAAGATTTATTAGAACACGTAGAAGATGTAATTCTGAATCGTCGTGATGATGCTACCGAAAGGCTGTTGGATTTTGCCGAGAATGTAAAAGGCGATACCAAAAGCAATGAAGTAGCGATACAAGAATGGCGTTCGGGAACCGTTCAGGAAAGAATTACGCATTCACTTGTAAAAGGAGTAGATGCTTTTATAGAATTAGATGTCGAAGAAGCCCGATTGGCCGCCACAAAACCGATTGAAGTAATCGAAATCAACTTAATGACAGGAATGAATGTCGTTGGGGATTTGTTTGGTTCGGGGAAAATGTTTTTGCCGCAAGTGGTAAAATCGGCTCGGGTTATGAAAAAGGCCGTGGCGTATTTATTGCCATTTATCGAAGCTGCGAAACAAGTGGGTGACAAAGAAGGTAATGGAAAAATATTGATGGCAACCGTAAAAGGAGATGTTCACGATATTGGTAAAAATATAGTTAGTGTTGTTTTGGCTTGTAACAATTACGAAATCATTGACCTAGGTGTAATGGTTCCTCCAGAAAAAATTATTGCTGCCGCTATTGAACATAATGTAGATGTGATTGGTTTGAGCGGATTGATTACGCCATCCTTGGACGAAATGGTGTATCTCGCCAAAGAATTAGACAAAAGAGGAATGAAAATTCCCGTGATGATTGGTGGAGCAACTACATCTCGAGCGCACACCGCCGTGAAAATTGCACCACAATATAAAGGAACTGTGATTCATGTTAACGATGCTTCGAGAGCCGTTACGGTAGCTGGAAATTTATTAGACCATAATAAAGAACAATATACTTCCGACATCCGAACCGATTATGATGCGTTTAGAGAATCGTTCTTGAATCGTTCGAGAGATAAAAATTTCTTGAGTATCGAAGATGCACGTAAAAATAAATTGCCATTGGATTGGGATAATTTCACTCCTGTAAAACCAAATATAATTGGCGAACAAGTTATCGAAGTAGATTTGGAGGTTTTGGTTCCTTACATCGATTGGACGCCTTTTTTCAGAACTTGGGAATTGTTCGGCAAATATCCTGCGATTCTGACGGATGAGGTTGTGGGCGAACAAGCGACTTCAGTTTTTGCCGATGCACAGGAAATGTTGAAAGTAATTTTGAAAGAAAAGAAATTGCAAGCCAAAGGAATTTATGGAATTTTCCCGGCAAATCAGGTTAACGATGATGACATTCAGTTGTATGATGAAAATGGAAAAGAATTGGAAAAATTCTTGACCTTACGTCAACAAGCACAAAAAACTAAAGGAGCTCCAAATATCGCTTTGGCCGATTTTATTGCTCCGAAAGATAACGGAGTAACTGATTATATGGGAGCTTTTTGCGTAACCACCGGTTTTGGTGTAGATGAATGGGCAGCTGAATTCGAAAAGGATTTGGACGATTACAATTCGATTATGGTGAAAGCTTTGGCGGATCGTTTTGCAGAAGCATTTGCCGAATATTTACACGAAAAAGTACGTAAAGAAGTTTGGGGTTATTCGAAAGACGAAACCTTGAGTGCCGAAGCAATGATTGCGGAAGAGTACAAAGGAATTCGTCCCGCACCAGGTTATCCGGCTTGTCCAGACCATTTAGAAAAACCAACAATTTGGAAATTACTGAATGTGGAAAATAAAATTGGAGTAACTTTGACCGAAAGTATGGCCATGTGGCCGGCTTCATCGGTTTCGGGTTATTACTTTGGAAATCCAGAAAGTAAGTATTTTGGACTCGGAAAAATAAAAGAAGATCAAGTCATTGATTACGCCAAACGGAGAAGTATCTCAACCGATAAAGCAACGAAATGGTTGAATCCTAATATTGCAGATTAAATTTCTGTATATTGTAAATTGTAGAATGTATATTGAAAGGAAAAATACAGCTACAAATACATTATACAATTTACAAAATACATTATACATTTTTTTTAAATGAAAGTAACACAACATATAGAAAACGCAAAAGGAAAACCATTATTCTCTTTTGAAATAGTTCCACCACAAAAAGGAAGTAATATCAAAGATTTGTATGAAAATATAGATCCGTTGATGGAATTTAAACCACCTTTTATTGATGTTACGACATCAAGAGAAGAATATGTTTACATCGAAAAAGATGGACTTTTTGACCGTCGAATTACTCGTATGCGTCCCGGTACCGTTGGAATTTGCGCTTCCATCCAACACAAATATGGTGTAGATGCCATTCCTCACGTTTTGTGTGGCGGTTTTACCAAAGAAGAAACCGAGTATTTATTGGTCGATTGCCACTATTTAGGAATAGATAATTTGATGGCACTTCGTGGAGATCCTATGAAGGGTGAAAAATATTTTGAGCCTACCAAAGGCGGAAATAATTATGCAATAGATTTAGTAAAACAAATCAAGGCGATGAATTCAGGACAGTTTTTGCACGACACTTTGCCAACCGAAAATGCTCCTAATTTTTGTATAGGAGTTTCTGGTTATCCCGAAAAACATATCGAAGCGCCAAGTTTAGAAGCCGATTTGAAAAGACTGAAAGAAAAAGTAGAGGCTGGTGCAGACTATGTTGTGACCCAAATGTTTTTTGACAACCAAAAGTATTTCAAGTTTGTCGAAGCGGCTCGTGCCATAGGAATTACAGTGCCAATTATCCCAGGAATTAAACCAGTAGCGGTGAAACGTCATTTGCAAATGTTGCCACAAGTTTTTTGGTTGGATATGCCACAGGATTTGATTCATTCTATCGAACAGGCCAAAGACAATGCGGCAGTTCGTCAAATAGGAGTTGAATTTGCAGTGCAACAATCCAAAGAATTAATCGAATTTGGTGTGCCTTTCGTGCATTATTATTCAATGGGAAAATCCGATAATATTCATCAAATAGCAAGTCAGGTTTTTTAGGAGCTGTTTCCTGCTATCCGTTACAATCTTTTGTGCCGAACACCGGCACAAAAGGATTTCCACTGCTATCAGGGCTAGGCCATTTAGGATTTAAAGCGAATTCATTGACATAAAAAAGCATCGTTTAAAATATAAACGATGCTTTTTTAATTTAACAGATTACCACTAAAACTAAATACTGCCAACTTTTATTTAGTCATTTCCCTAAAAACCGCTTCCAGATTTTTATTTTTTTGATTCAATTGTAATGTTTTCAAACCATTAGCATTCGCAAAATCAAAAACAGCCGGACGCATGTCTTTGTCCGCGTTGAACGTCAATTCCCAAATCATATCGTGCGTATTTTTATAAGAAGTCAAATTCTCGATTTTGGCAATCAATTGTTCTTCGACTTTATAGTCAAATTCCACTTCGATAACTTGTTCCTTGTCTGCCGAAATTAAAGTATCTAATTTTTTGTCGGCTACAATTTTTCCTTTATCAATAATAATTACTCGGTCGCAAATCGCTTCCACTTCCTGCATAATGTGTGTCGAAAGAAAAACAGTTTTGTCTTTGCCCACATTTTTAATAACATTTCTAATTTCGACCAATTGGTTGGGATCCAAACCTGTTGTTGGTTCGTCGAGAATCAAAACATCGGGATTGTGTAATAAAGCGTTTGCCAATCCCACACGTTGGCGATAACCTTTTGATAATTGGCTTATTTTCTTATGACTTTCATTGGATAAACCCGTCAATTGAATCACTTCTTCTATTCGAGATTTAGCCACTTTATATACATCGGCATTGAATGCCAAATATTCTCTCACATACAAATCCAAATACAATGGATTGTGCTCTGGTAAATAGCCAATAGACTGTTGCACTTCTTTAGTTTGCAAATTCACATCAAATCCATTTACGGCAGCCGAACCTTCATCGGCAGCAATATATGTGGTCAATATTTTCATCAAAGTTGATTTTCCGGCGCCATTTGGCCCCAGGAAACCAACGATTTCTCCTTTTTTGACAGCAAACGAAATGTTGTCCAATGCTTTTTGAACACCGTAACTTTTCGAGATATTATTTACTTCTATTGACATTGTTTTTTATTTGTAGCAAAAGTAAACAGAAAAAATAGAATTCATCACTTCCCTTTTTTTAACTTGAAAAATTATATTTTTTTTAACGCATAAACAAATGTTAAAGTCACTTAAATTTCTAATTGTAAAGTTTCTCTTTGTCAGATAAATTTTAAATAAATTAAAAATGAAAAAATCATTACTCATTCTTGCACTAGCTGTATTTAGCTTTGCAAATGCTCAAAAAGGCGCCGTTTTAGTTTTAGGAAATGTGGGATATTCTTCCCAAAAATCAGATGTTTCGATGGGAATTTCACCAACACAAAAGAGTTTTAATTTCTCTCCAAAAGTGGGTTACCAATACAATGATAACTGGACTGTGGGTGTTGAGTCTTACATTTCAAATTCAAAACAGACTTATACATCTGGAGAATACAAAAACAATAATTTTTCTGTGGGTGGTTTTCTTCGTTATTCTAAACCAATAGGGGGAATTTTTTCTGCTTATGCCGATTTGGGAGCCGGTTATCACAATGTAAAGCAAACTCAATATAATGGAGGTATAAATCCATACCTATCAACACTTAATGGAAATGGTTTTTATGTGGGTGTAACTCCGGCTTTACTATTAAATATTAATAAAGGTTTTGGTTTGAATTTTAATTTGGGAAGTATAGGTTACAGTACTTTAAATTATAGCAATCCAGCAAATGACACCCAAAATTTTAATTTCAGTTTTGGACAGACATTTAGTATTGGGATTTCTAAAAATTTCTAACATATAATCTCTATAAAAAATGAAGTTAGAAGTTTATTGCTTTGAAGTCTATTATACGACTGTTGATTAATTGTTGGTTTAAAGCATTTTTTTTTAATTATTTTTTAATGAAAAACGAGTTTTGTAGATAATTCTTTTTTTATTGGATAAAACCATTCTTTTTTTTGGGTTAGCAAAAAATAATTTATACATTCGCAGAGAATTTTTAACAAAAATCCGAACAAAATGACATCTAACCGTTTTTATTTTAGCAATACTTACTATTTCTTCTTTAGGAAGTAAGGATTGTCTATGGTTATTTGAAAGATTAAGAAACAAATAAAACTAATATACAATCCTGATGAAAATCAGGATTTTTTTTTGAATATTTATGAAAAATGAACAAAGAATTTCTCCAATTTCTCCCTCTCCGTTGGAGAGGGTCGGGGAGAGGATTGCAATTCAAGGTATAAAAGGCTCTTTTCACCATCAGGTGGCTCAAGAATATTTTGGTGCTACTGTAGGAGTCGATGAGTGTATGTCATTTGATAAATTGATTGATAGTCTATTGTCTGGAAAATCAGATCAAGCGGTCATGGCGATTGAAAATTCTATAGCAGGACCAATTATCCCAAATTATGCCTTAATTGACAAAAACAATTTGCATATTATTGGTGAGCATTATTTAGATATTCATCAAAATTTAATGGGCTTGAAAGGTCAGAAAATGAAAGATATTTTAGAAGTTCATTCGCATCCGATGGCGTTGTTGCAATGTATGGAATTCTTAAAAAAATATCCGAAAATTAAATTAGTTGAAGACAAAGATACTGCCGAAACAGCGCGTAGAATTCAAAAAAAGCAACTTTCAGGGATTGCAGCAATTGCAAGTAAAACGGCTGCTGAAATGTACGATTTAGAAGTTTTAGCACCAGAAATTCAAACTATTAATAACAATATGACACGTTTTGTTATTATCAAAAAGGAGAATTCATTTGTGTCAAAAGATGAAATTAATCGTGCTTCGATAAAATTCGAATTGGATCATAAAAGAGGAAGTTTGGCGGCAGTTTTGAATGTAATGAGCGATTGTAAACTGAATTTAACCAAAATTCAATCCTTGCCAAAAATTGAAACCCCTTGGAAATATTCGTTTTTTGTGGATGTTACTTTCGAAAAATACGAAGATTACGCCAAAGCAAAATCATTAATGGAAATTATGGCGGAATATTTCAAAGTATTGGGAGAATATAAAAATACAAAACCGTGATACAAACAGCAAAACGTTTAGATATAGTTGAAGAATATTATTTCTCCTCAAAACTGAGAGAAGTAAGACAATTGGCTTCCGAAGGGAAACCCATCATCAATATGGGGATTGGTAGCCCGGATTTGAAGCCTTCACAAGCCGTTATTGATGCCGTAACTTTGGCAATGAAGGAAGAAAATGCGCATCAATACCAGAGTTACCAAGGTTTGCCGGAATTGAGAAGTGGAATGGCGGATTTCTATAAAAACAATTATGGAGTTGCTTTGAATTCGAATACAGAAATTTTGCCTTTGATGGGTTCCAAAGAAGGAATTATGCATATTTCATTGGCATTTTTGAACGAAGGAGACCAAGTTTTGATTCCTAATCCAGGGTATCCAACGTATTCTTCGGTGACGAATTTGGTTGGGGCTGTACCAGTTTATTATGATTTGAAAGAAGTGAATAATTGGGAACCTGATTTTGAAGCTTTAGAAAAATTAGATTTATCGAAAGTAAAAATAATGTGGTTGGGATATCCGCATATGCCGACAGGAGCGAGAGGAAGTTTACAATTGTTCGAAAAGTTGGTGGCTTTCGCCAAAAAGCATCATATTTTATTGATTAATGACAATCCGTATAGTTTTGTTTTGAATGATAAACCGATGAGTTTGTTGCAAGTGGAAGGTGCAAAAGATGTGGCATTAGAATTGAATTCGTTGTCAAAAACCTTCAATATGGCAGGTTGGCGAGTTGGAATGGTTTTAGGAAATGCAACTTTTATTGATGCCGTTCTGAAAGTAAAAAGCAATATGGACAGCGGAATGTTTTTCGGAATCCAAAAAGGGGCGATTGAAGCTTTGAAAAGTGACAAATCCTGGTTCGATTCGATGAATGCAGTTTATAAAAAGAGAAGAGTTTTGACGGAACAATTAGCCGAAAAGCTAGGTTGTGAAGTTTACAAAGAAGGTGTAGGATTATTTGTTTGGGCAAAATTACCAGCAGGAATTACATCATCAGAAGATTTTATTGATAAAATATTATACGAAAAATCAATTTTCATCACTCCGGGGACTATTTTCGGTAGTAATGGAGAAGGTTATATCCGATTCGCACTTTGTGTAAAAGAGGAAAAAGTGCAAGAAGCAATTGATAGATTTTAACAAATGAATATACACGTAATAGGAATAGGATTAATAGGCGGTTCGATGGTTTTGGACATCAAATCACTGCATCCGGATGCGACTATTTATGGAATTGACAACAACGAAAGTCATTTGGCGGAAGCCATTGCTCTTGGAGTTGTAGATAAAGCGGCTACATTTGATGATTTGACGGAAGCCGATTTTGTAATCGTTTCGGTTCCCGTGGATATAGCTTTGAGCCTTTTGCCAAAAGTTTTGGATGCCATTGGAGACAAAACAATCGTTTTTGAGGTTGGTTCTACCAAAATGCCAATTTGCGAAGCCGTGGCGAATCATCCGAGAAGAAGAAATTTCATTGCTACTCATCCCATTGCGGGGACAGAATTTTCAGGTCCTTCGGCGGCGATAAAAGGATTGTTTCAAGGAAAAACGAATATCATTTGCGAAGTCGAAAAAACGACTTTCAAATTACAGGAAAAAGCTTTGGATTTGTTTAAAAGTATTGGAATGAGAATTCGATATATGGATCCAAAATCGCACGACAAGCACATTGCTTATGTCTCACATTTGTCTCACATTAGTTCGTTTATGCTTGGAAAAACGGTGATTGATAAAGAGAAAGTCGAGCAAGATATTTTTGATATGGCGGGTTCTGGATTCGAAAGTACGGTGCGTTTGGCGAAAAGTTCACCAGCCATGTGGACGCCGATTTTCAAACAAAATAAAAAGCAAGTCGTAAAAACATTGGAAGAATATATTTCCAATTTAACACATTTCAAGGAATTATTGGAGCAGGATGATTACGATGCGATATTCAATGAAATGCAAAGCGTGAATAAAATAAAGGAAATATTAAACGGAATGAAGAAATAGCCAGTTTGCAGATGGCAGTTAGAAAGAAACAACACATAATAAAACAATAAAAAATTAATTTAGAAAAGATGGAAAACAAGAAAGAAATGAGAAATTGGTTGAACGAATTCAATTTGACTCATCCATTTGTAATTGCAGGACCTTGTAGTGCTGAAACAGAAGAACAAGTTTTGAAAATTGCTCACGCTCTGAAAGATTCAGATGTAAGCGTTTTTAGAGCAGGAATTTGGAAACCAAGAACGCGTCCGGGAGGATTTGAAGGTGTGGGAGAAATTGGCTTGAAATGGTTGAAAAAAGCAAAGGCAGAAACAGGAATGCTAATGGGGACTGAGGTTGCTACTGCTGCACACTGTAAATTGGCTTTAGAAAATGATATTGATGTTTTATGGGTTGGTGCTCGTACGACTGCAAATCCGTTTGCGGTTCAAGAAATTGCCGATACATTAGCTGGAACTGATAAAATTGTATTGATTAAAAATCCAGTAAATCCAGATATGGCTTTATGGTTGGGTGGTGTAGAGCGTTTGTATGCTGCCGGAATCAAAAATTTAGGAGTAATTCATAGAGGTTTTTCTACTTACGAAAAAACAAAATACAGAAACATTCCAGAATGGCAAATTGCTATCGAATTGCAAAATAAATTCCCTGATTTACCATTAATCATCGACCCATCTCACATTACAGGAAATCGTGATATGATTCTTGAAGTGACTCAAGAAGCTTTGGATTTGAATTATGACGGTATGATTATCGAAACGCACAATGATCCTGAAAATGCTTGGAGCGATGCAGCTCAGCAAGTTACTCCAGACGCTTTGAAACAAATTTTCAAAGATTTGAAAATCAGGAATGTGAGCGGAAACACACCCGATTTTACAACTAAAATGACAAAATTGAGAGCCAATATCGATGTATTGGATGCTAATTTATTAGAGCTTTTAGGAAAAAGAATGAAAGTGGCTGATGAAATTGGTCAAGTGAAAAAAGAGGCGAATGTTGCCGTTCTTCAAAATAATCGTTGGAATGAAATTCAAGCCAAAATGGTTGCTGAAGGCGCCAAAAAGGGATTGACAGAAGAATTTATTATTAAATTATTCAGAGGAATTCACCAGGAAAGTATCGAACATCAAGAGAAAATATTGAATTCTTAGTTCAATAATTTTTTTAAAATCAATCCTCACAGTTTTTAATTGTGGGGATTTTTTGTTTTTTATAAGTTCTTAAGAATTAAATCAACAATAAAAATTATCAAAAATAAGCAACTTAAAAATATCAATTGGCTCAACAAGGTTAGTAGAAATGATTTTTTTAAGCTCATTTTATTGAAAAACTGCGCATTGGTCCAATAGATAAAAACAACGTCAATTAGATAGATGATTAATGAAAGTATTTTCATTTTTGGTGTTCCATTGAAAAGATAAAGCAAAGGAAAGAGTGCGATATGCACAAACAGTTTCTGAGAGGCCTTAAAAGTATTCATAATGAAATATTCTACTACATTGTACCCTTGTTTTCTAAAAGCAATGCTTGTGCCAATTGTGTATAAAGGGATCAACAGAAGAGTAGTCCAAGCATAATGTGTGCCCATCCATTCATTGAATTTGACGTTGTCGATTCCGCTTTCTGTGGAACTTTGCGCTGTAGTTTCAACAAAACTGATATGGAAATAATGATACATAAATCCATAAAGGGATGCCAAAACAATAACCAAAGAGATTGGTTTTAAATGTTTAATACGTTTTCCTTCGATAAATTCTCTAATGGTATGTCCTGGTCTGGTGAATAATTGCTTGCCAGAATATAAAATTCCTTCGTCAAAATGGAATAAACTGTGTCGGATTTCGTGCCATAGAAAATGAAAATTAATTCGATTCGTTTCGGTAGTTTGCCCACAATTGCTACAATAATGTCCTGTGTAGATGTGGTTACAATTTTTGCAAGTTAGCTTCATTTTTAATCCTTTTAGTAGATATAAAGTACTTTCAACTGTAAACCTAAAACAAAATTTTATCTTTGCAAAAAGTTTTAGGTCGTAAATCTAAAATCCAAAATCTGAATTCGTAATTCGCAAATCAAAAAATGACAGGAACCGTTTATAAATCTACAGGAAGTTGGTACACAGTAAAATCTAATCAGGGCGATTTTATCGAATGCCGTATGAAAGGGAAGTTCCGAATCAAAGGCATCAAAAGCACCAACCCCATTGCTGTGGGCGATATTGTAGATTATGATCTCGAAGAAACTTCGGATACGGTTACAGGAACCATTCATAAAATCCACGACAGAAAGAATTATATCGTCCGAAAATCAGTGAATCTTTCACATCAAATGCACATTATTGCGTCGAATATCGACCGTGTTTTCCTTTTGGTAACCATCAATAATCCGCCAACGACTTTTAATTTCATAGATAGATTTTTGGTCACTGCCGAAGCTTATGGGATAGAAACTATATTAGTTTTCAATAAAATTGACACTTTTGACGAGGCTACATTAGACGAACAATTGTATATGCAACACGTGTATCAAGAAATTGGATACCAATGTTTGCGAGTTTCCGCTACTGCAAATAAAGGGGTCGAGGAATTAAAACAATTGATGATAGGTAAAGTGACGATGTTTTCGGGACATTCAGGTGTTGGAAAATCTACTTTGGTCAATGCTTTGGAACCCACTTTGAATCTAAAAACCAAAACCATTTCCGAAGCCAGTAAGCAAGGACAACACACTACGACTTTTGCAGAAATGTATGATTTGTCTTTTGGTGCTCGAATAATTGACACGCCTGGAATCAAAGGTTTTGGGATTGTCGATATGGAAAAGGAAGAAATCAGCGGTTATTTTCCAGAGTTTTTTAAGTTGAAAGACCAATGTAAATTCAATAATTGCCTGCACAAAGAAGAACCCAATTGTGCCATTAAAGCAGCTTTAGAAAAAGATGAAATTGCTTGGTCACGTTACAACAGTTACCTAAAAATATTGGAAGGCGACGATGAAAATTACCGCACGGATTCATTCGACGAAGATCGAAAAGCAAGTGATGAAACCAGAAAATAGTCGTAGAGACACGATTTATAGCGTCTAATATAGTATTAAATAAATTGAAAGCAGTAATCCAAAGAGTTTCCTCAGCCTCGGTAACCATCGATGCTAAAATTGTAGCCGAAATTCGAACAGGATTATTGGTTCTAATTGGAATTGAAGATGCCGATAATCAAGAAGATATCAATTGGCTTTGTCAAAAAATAGCTAATCTTCGTATTTTTGGAGATGAGAACGACGTGATGAATCTTTCGGTAAAAGACATTGATGGTGAAATTATTGTGGTTTCACAATTTACCCTTCAAGCCTCGACCAAAAAAGGCAATCGACCTTCTTATATTAAAGCGGCAAAACCTGAAGTTGCCATTCCACTTTATGAGCAATTTGTGAAGCAATTAGACATAGAATTAGGCAAAAAAGTGCAAACCGGAATCTTTGGAGCCGATATGAAAGTTGCTCTTTTAAATGATGGTCCAGTAACAATTTTAATTGATTCTAAATTTAGGAATTAACTTTTTTTATTCAGAATTATTCTTACATTTATGTACTAAAATAATTCCAATGAATTTTAAATTAAGTTGCCTTGTTTTTTTGTTTTCTATTACTCTTCTTTCCGCTCAAAAATCCGAATACACTAGCTTATTAATCCCCGACAGTTTAAAGCAAAACGCTAATGCAGTCGTGCGTTTAGACCAAATAGATATTCTTATTTCTTCTCAACGAAGTATGAATGTAAAGAACAAACGTGTGGTTACCGTTCTCAACGAAAAAGGTCAAGAAGCTATAGATGCCTTTGAATATTACAACAAGAAAACTACTGTAGAAAACATTCAAGCAACCGTTTTTGACGCTTTTGGAAATGAAATAAAGAAATTAAAAAGAAAAGATTTTAGAGATCAATGTGCTACTGATGGAGGAACGGTCTTTTCTGACAACAGGTTTCTTTTTTTAGATTACACTCCCACACAATATCCATTTACTATAATTTATGAAAGCGAGATTGAAACATCGACAACTGCTTTTATTCCGCAATGGTATCCGTTAAACGACTATCACTTGAGTGTTGAAAAAAGTGTTTTGAATGTTATTTATCCTGATAATTTAGGTTTCAAGAAAATGGAATTCAATTTTGCCAATTTCAAAATCAATAAGACGGTTGACTCTTCTACAAAACTTTCTTATGTAGCCACCAATATTCCTGCTCTAAAACAAGAGGATTATAGTCCAGCTTATTCTGTTTTTCCAAAAGTTATGATGGGTTTAGAACTTTTTCATCTTGAAGGAGTTGACGGAAATGCAAAAACGTGGAAGGAATTTGGACAATGGTATTCTGATAAAATTTTAACAGGAACAACCGAATTGCCAGAAGAAACCAAAACAAAAATCAAAAGTCTTGTTGGTGACGAAAAAGATCCTATCAAAAAAGCAACAATTGTATATAAATATTTACAGGAAAAATCAAGATATGTGAGTATTCAAGTTGGAATTGGTGGATGGAAACCAATGCTTGCCAATGATGTAGATCGTTTGGGTTATGGCGACTGCAAAGCTTTGTCAAATTATACAAGAGCCCTTTTAAATGCTGTTGATGTTCCTTCTTATAATACGCTTTTATATGGCGATAGAAATAAACATGATATTCAATCTGACTTTGTCTCAATGCAAGGGAATCATATGATATTATCGATTCCAAACGGAGATAATTATGTGTTTTTAGAGTGTACGAGTCAAGACAATCCTTTTGGATACCAAGCAAATTTCACCGATGATAGAGATGTTTTAGTTATGAAACCTGATGGAGGAGAGATTGTAAGAACCAAAAATTATGAAAACAAAGACAATGCTCAAATCAGTAAAGGCAATTATGGCATAGATGAAAACGGTGATTTTTCAGGAAAAATTACGATTGTTTCAGAAGGGTCGCAATACGGTCAGAAATATCATTTAGAGACCGCACAGCCTACCGAGAAGGAAAAACGTTATAAAGAATATTGGGACAATATCAATAACTTGAAAATCAATAAAATTACTTTTTCAAACGATAAGGATAAAATAAGTTTTGCTGAGAACGCAGATATAAGCGCAGTAAATTATGGTGCAATTTCAAACAATAAAATGATTTTCGTGGTGAATGCTTTTAACCAAAATTCTGGAACAGTCAAAAGAATACGAAACCGTAAAAATCCGTTCGAAATCTCAAGAGGATATTATGACAATGATGAGATTTCGGTTGCATTACCATCAGGATTTACTATCGAATCAATGCCTGCTACTTTTGAATTGAACACCAAATTCGGTGAATACAAAACCGAAATCATAAAAAAAGACAACAACAATTTGATCTATAAACGTTCGATTTTTATTAAAAAAGGATTGTACAAAAACACCGAATATGATGAGTATCGCCTTTTTTTAGAGCAAATTTCTAGAAATGACAATGCCAAAATAATTTTAAACAAAAATCAATAAATCCCATGAAACCCAACTTACTGGCAATTATTTTATTTTTCAGCTTTGTTTATTCGAATAGTAATGCTCAAGAATTTAAACTAGGAAAAGTTTCTGTAGCCGAATTAGAAGAAAAACAACATCCAAAAGATCCCTCGGCAGCGGCAGCAATTTTATTCAAAACAGGAGAAGTGCGATTTGAATATTCACAAGACCAAGGTTTTGAAATGTTTATCGAAGTAAAAACCAGAATAAAAATTTACAAAAAAGAGGGTTATGATTGGGCAAATGTTTCGATTAATTACCAAGATCATAGCCAATTCAGAGAAAGTGTACTGATTGATGATGCAGCTACTTACAATCTTGTTAATGGAAAAACTGAAAAAATGAAGCTGAAAAGTGACGGAGAATTTACAGAAAAAATAAACAAATATTGGAGTCGTAAAAAAATCACTTTGCCGAATATAAAAGAAGGCTCCGTAATTGAATTTTCGTACATATTAAAGACACCAAGTATTAGCGAAATGAGAGATTGGGCATTTCAAACTTCTATTCCAGTCAACCATTCGGAATTTAAAACCTATATTCCTGAATATTTTGTTTACCGACCTAATCAAAAAGGGTATGTCTTTCCTAAAGCTACAATAGAAAAAAACAACCGAAAAGTAAGTTATACTTATACTGAAAAGCCCGCGCCAGGTTCTATCGTTTTAGAAAGACTAAAGACAACGAATGAAGAACTTAATTTTTTAGAAACCAAAACCACTTATTTAGCTGAAAATTTGCCAGCGATGAAGGACGAGGCTTTTGTAAACAATATCGATAATTATACTTCGAGTATTTCTCACGAATTATCAGTCGTAAATTACCCTAATTCTCCTGTAAAACACTATTCAACCGATTGGGAATCTGTAGTTAAAACAATAAATAATTATGATGATTTTGGGCCAGAACTCAATAAAACCGACTATTTTGAAGACGATATAAATAAATTATTGTCGGGAATAAGTGTTCAAAATGAACGAATTGCAGCTGTTTTTAATTATGTAAAATCGAATGTAAAATGGAATGATTTTAAAGGATATTCTTGTAATGATGGAGTAAAAAAAGCCTACAAAGACAAAGTAGGAAATACAGCCGAAATCAATTTGATGCTTACAGCAATGTTGCGTTTTGCTGGATTCAATGCAAATCCTGTTTTAGTAAGTACTCGCGATAATGGAATTGCTTTTTTTCCAAGTAGAACCGCATTTAATTGTGTTATTGCCGCAGTAGAAACACCAGAAGGATTGATTTTGTTAGATGCCACCGAAAAATTTTCAGTGCCCAATATTTTACCATTGCGTGATTTAAACTGGGTGGGACGATTAATTCGCAAAGACGGAACATCGAACGAAGTAGATTTGATGCCCAAGATACTTTCTAAAGAGTCAACAAATTTGAGTATTGTTTTAAAAACTGATGGATCTGTTGAAGGAAAAATTAGAAGACAGCTTACAGATTATGTGGCTTTAGGGTTCAGAAAAGAATATGGAAATACAAACAATGATAATTATTTAGAAAAACTGGAAAACAACAACAACAATATCGAAATTACTGATTATGTCAGAGAAAACGACTTGGATTTTTCGAAACCGATAGTTGAAAGTTATTCGTTTAAAGACACAAAAAGCATTGAAATTATAAACGACAAAATGTATATTTCTCCATTGTTATTTCTAACAGACAAAGAAAATCCATTCAAACAAGAAGTAAGAGAATATCCAGTAGATTTTGGTTATCCAATGGTAAGTAAATACACCATTAGCATTGAAATTCCCGAAGGATATGTTTTAGAGTCCATACCTGCATCTATAAATATTGGTACTGGAGAAAATATTGGAACCTTTAAATTTTTGATGGTCAGTACTGATAACAAAATTCAATCCACAATTCAATCCACTATTAACACAGCCATCGTTCCTTCTGATTTTTACCCAAATTTGAAAGGGTTCTACCAGCAAATGATCGATAAACAAAATGAAAAAATAGTTTTAAAGAGAATATAATTATATGAAAATCAGATTTTTTATAGCTCTATTAATTCTTAATTTTTTGAATACCAAAGCGCAATCATTAAAATTAGGAAAAGTTTCTATTGCTGAATTAGAGGAAAAGGTATTTGCGGCTGATACAACTGCCGCCGCCGTGATTTTGTACAATAAAGCTAGAACTTTTTTTAGTTATGATATTAAAAACGGATTTAGCATTAATACCGAAACTACATTCAGAATTAAAATATATAAAAAAGAAGGACTAGAGTGGGCAAATTATAAACTTCCTTACCGAATTGGGTATGAAAAATTAAACGATGATAGCGTAGAATTTTCAGATGGAGTAACCTATAATCTTGAAAACGGAAATGTGGTTGTGACAAAATTAAAAAACGAAGGGATTTTCAAAACATCGGTAAATAAATACTGGAAGGAAGCTGCTATAGCCATGCCCAACGTAAAAGTGGGTTCAATTATAGAGTTTAAATACATTGTAAAATCTGAGGATATTGTCGAATTTCCTGAATTTAATTTTCAATACGAAATACCAGTAAATTATTCTGAATGTGTTACTGAAATTCCAAGGTTTTTTGTTTATAAAGCAGTAACCAAAGGAAATGTAAAAACTGAAGCAGAATCTAAAATTGTTGACGGTTCGCTTACTTATGCTAGTAAATATGAGCAAACCAGAACAGAATCGGTTACTTTCTCTCAATTGAATAGCAGGTATATTGTCAAAAATATAAAAGCTTTAAAAGAAGAACCTTTTGTAGATAATATTCAAAATTATCGTTTTTCCATTCAGCACGAATTAGAAAAAACACAATTTTATCAAGAGCCAGTAGTAGATTATTCCAAGACTTGGGAAGGAGTCGCCAAAACTATTTATGGAGATAAATATTTTGGAGATGAACTCCGCGAAAGTGGCTATTTTGAACAAGATTTGCAAAAAATGATTAACAATGTAGGCTCACAAAATGAAAGAATGGAGGTCATTTTTAAATTTGTGCAAAACAAAATGAATTGGAATAATAAAAGAGGATATCTTACAGACAAAGGTGTCAAGAAAGCTTACCAAGAAGGAATTGGTAATATAGCCGAAATAAATTTTATTTTGATTTCTATGCTAAATGCTGCAGGTATAAAGGCGAATCCAGTCTTGATAAGTACGATTGATAATGGAATTCCTCAATTTCCTAGTAGAACCATTTTTAATTATGTAATTGCAGCTGCAGAACTTGATGGAAAACAGATAGTTCTCGATGCAACAAACAAAAACACCACACTAAATATTTTACCATTGTACACCTTGAATTGGATAGGAAGATTGATAAGGCAAGATGGTACATCACAAGAAATTAATTTATTGCCTAAATTTTTGTCGAAAAAAGGAATATTTTTGACTACTTCAATTGATGAAAAAGGAATTTTATCAGGTCAATTTAGGGAGCAAAAAACAGATTATGAAGCCTTGAAATTCAGAGAAAAATATACTGATGTAAATAAGGAAAACTATCTCGAAAAAGTAGAGAATGATTTGACAGGAATTCAAATTAGTGACTATAATATTGAAAATAGTAAAAATTTATCCAAGCCAATAATTGAGAATTTTACTTTCACAACTAATAATCAATGTGAAATTATTGGCGATAAAATGTACATTAATCCATTACTTTTTTTTACACAAGCCAAGAATCCTTTTGTTGAGGAGAAAAGAGAACTCCCAATTTATTTTGGTTATCCAAGACAAGAAAGATACAATATAACTATTCAAATACCCGAAGGTTATGTTGTTGAGTCTATACCAAGTCCCGTAAAATTAGTGACAGGACAGGATGTAGGAACTTTTGCTTTTAACATACAGCAAATGGAAAGTAACATACAAATAGTTGTCGAACAATCAATAAATGGAAATTTAATTTCGGCAGAATTTTATGATATTTTAAAAGAATTCTTCCAGAAAACAATAGACAAACAAAACGAAAAAATAGTTCTTAAAAAAATATAAGTATATGAAAATCAAATTATTTGCAATCTTTTTGTTTGTTGTTTTTTTTCTGAATGCTAACGCACAAGAATTCAAATTAGGAAAAGTTTCTATAAAAGAGTTAGAAGAAAAAGCGTGTCCAAAAGATACCACAGCATCGGCAGCAATCTTATTTAATAAAGCAAAAACCTTTTTCAAGTATGATAATAAATTTGGATTTAGTATCGTCACTGAAAATTCTTTTAGAATCAAAATTTATAAAAAAGACGGACTAAATTGGGCCAATTATAAACTTCCTTACCGAACTGGGTACGATAAATTAAACGATGATAGGGTAGAATTTTCGGATGGTGTAACCTATAATATTGAAAATGGCAAGATTGTTAAAACAAAATTAAGCCGTGAGGGTGTTTTTAAAACAGCAATAAATAAAAATTGGAAAGAAGCTACGATAACGATGCCCAATGTGAAAGTAGGTTCAATAATAGAATTCAAATATATTTTAATATCAGAGAACATTGTCGAATTTCCAGACTTTATTTTTCAATACAATATCCCCGTTAATTCATCTGAATATAATGTTGATATTCCTGGATTTTTTGTTTATAAAGCAGTCGCAAAAAGACCATCAGAAATAATATCAGAATCTAATGTCACTCGAGGTTCACTTCAATTTGCTAATGAACATTCTCCAACTACAACACAATCAGTTAGTTTCGAACAACAAAGTAATAGACATAGGGCTTATTATATTCCTGCTTTAAAAGAAGAGCCATTCGTAGACAACATAGAAAATTATCGTATATCCATTCAACATGAATTAGAAAAAACACAATTTTATCAAGAGCCTGTTAAAGATTATTCAACAACTTGGGAAGGAGTTGCAAAAACCATTTATTTAGATAAAGATTTTGGAAAAGAACTCAAGGAAAGAGATTACATTACCCAAGATTTGGCACGTATTTTAAAAAATGTAGATTCTCAAACGGAAAGATTAGATGTCATTTTTAAATTTGTCCAAAATAAAATGAATTGGGATCATAAAAAAGGATATTATACAGACAAAGGAGTAAAACAAGCCTATATTGATGGAACTGGGAATGATGCCGAAATCAATTTTATTCTTATTGCAATGCTCAATTATGCCGGAATTCCAACAAATCCAGTCTTATTAAGTACTTTGGATAATGGGGTACCAATATTTCCTAACAGAACTATTTTTAATTATGTAATTGCTGCTGCCGAAATTGATGGAAAACAAATTCTGCTCGATGCAACAAATAAATATACAACAAATAATATTTTGCCAACCTACACCTTGAACTGGACAGGAAGATTGTTACGAGAGGATGGAACTTCAGAAATTATTAAATTGGAACCAAAATTCTCATCAAAAAAAGCTATTAATATGATGGTTTCTATAGGTGAAAATGGTTTGTTATCTGGTAAATATAGAGTGTTTAGAACAGATTATGAAGCGTTCACATTCAGAGAGAAATATGCAGGTATAAATCAGCAAAATTATCTGGAAAAAGTAGAAAATGATTTCCCAGACATTCAAATTAGTGATTACAATATAGAAAACAGTAAAGAGGTATCCAAACCTGTAAATGAGAATTTTAATTTTACGATTGACAATCAATGTGAAATTATTGGAGATAGAATATACATCAACCCACAACTTTTTTTGGCCGAAACTAAGAATCCATTTGTTCAGGAAAAAAGAGATTATCCTATTTATTTTGGCTATCCAACTCAGGAAAAATTCAATATAAATATTGAAATTCCAAAAGGGTATGCAGTAGAATCCATTCCAAAAGCTATAAAATTACAAACCAGAGAAAATATTGTTTCATTTACATTTAATGCAGAAATTTCTAATAATACCATTCAAATTGCAATTGTAGAAGATAGTAATAAGCAACTTGTTTCTTCTGCGGTTTATCCCGTTCTAAAAGATTTTTACAAGCAAATGATTGATAAATTGAACGAGAAAATAGTTTTAAAGAAAATATAATTATGAAATTCAGCAAGTTAATAATTGCATTGTTCCTAATGGCATTCTTTCCAAAAGCAACGGCCCAAAAGTTCGAACTTGGAAAAGTATCAATAAAAGAACTTCAAGAAAAAACGCATCCCATAGATACATCGGCAGTGGCGACAATATTATATAATAAAGCTAAAACTGTTTTCGAATACAATCTTAAAGACGGTTTTTCAATAAATACAGAATACGAATTTAGAATTAAAATATATAAAAAGGAAGGTTTAAAATGGGCTAACAAACAAGTTTCATACTATGTGGGTTATCAAAAATATAATGATGACGTTGTTGAATTTTCTAATGCTGTAACCTACAATTTAGAAAATGAAAAGATTGTTAAAACAAAATTAAACAATGAGGGAATTTTCAAAAAAAATGTAAATAAAAATTGGAGTGAGGCATCCATTACAATGCCAAATGTGAAAGTTGGGTCGATTATAGAATACAAGTATATTTTAAAAACTGAAAACATAGTTGAATTTCCTGTGTTTAATTTTCAATACGAAATTCCAGTAAATTATTCAGAATATAATACTGAGATTCCAGGGTTTTTTGTTTACAAATCCAAACTTCTTGGATTTATTCAATTAGATAGAGAGCAAAAAATAACGAATGGATCTTTGAATTATGCCAAGGAAAATGAACCTACAAAATCTAATATTGTAACATTCCAACAAGTAATCAGTAAGTATAAAACCTATAATATTCCAGCTTTAAAGGAAGAAGCTTTTGTAGATAATATTCAAAATTACCGAACATCTATGGAGCTTGAATTAGAAAAAACTCAATTTTATGGAGAGCCAGTAAAAGATTATGCACAAACTTGGGAAGGAGTGGCCAAGTCAATATACAATGATAAAGATTTTGGAGATGAACTCCTTGAAAGTGGCTATTTTGAGCAAGATTATCAAAAAATCATTAACAATGTAGGCTCACAAAATGAAAGAATGGAGGCCATTTTTAAATTTGTGCAAAACAAAATGAATTGGGATAATAAAAGAGGATGTTTTACAGATAAAGGTGTCAAGAAAGCTTACCAAGAAGGAACTGGCAATATAGCCGAAATTAATTTTATTTTGATTACTATGCTAAAAGCTGCAGGAATCAATGCAAATCCAGTTTTAATAAGTACCATAGATAACGGAATCCTCCTTTTCCCAAGCAGAGCCGTTTTCAATTATGTCATTGTCGCTGCAGAAATTGACGGAAAACAAATTCTATTGGACGCAACAAATAAATACACCACTTTTAATATATTGCCTTTAAATGTTTTGAATAGAACAGGAAGGTTAATTAGGCAAGACGGAACTTCGGATGAGATTAGTTTGGATCCCAAAACCCAATCTAAAGAATCAACAAATATGGAGGTTAGCCTTAATGGTAAAGCCGAAATTGTTGGGAAAATTAGAATTCAAAAAACAGATTATGAAGCATTTATCTTTAGAGAGAATAACTCAGGAATCAACAAAGAAAATTACCTTGAAAAAATAGAGAATGATCTAAATGGAATTCAAATTAGTGACTATTCGATTGAAAATGTTACTGATTTGTCAAAGCCAATAGCAGAAAATATTACTTTTACCTCGGATAAGGGCTGTGAAATTATTAATGGCAAAATGTATATTAATCCATTGTTGTTTTTCACTCAAACCAAGAACCCTTTTGTGCAAGAGAGAAGAGAATTCCCCATTTATTTTGGTTATCCAACACAAGAAAAATTCAGTATTAATATTGAAATACCACAAGGATATGTTGTTGAATCTTATCCGAAAACAATCAAAATTGCAACGATCGAAAATACTGGATTGTTCGCATTTGATATTTCCGTTTCTGGCACAAAAATTCAAATTCAAGCTACAACAGATATTATCTCGGCAAGGCTTTCTGCTAATTATTACCGTATTCTAAAAGAATTCTTCCAAAAAGTAATCGACAAACAAAACGAGAAAATAGTTTTAAAGAAAATATAAAGAATCAAAATTTAGAATAAATATCTTTGGGTTTTCAAAAACTAAACTGATGAACCTAAAAAACTCCCAACTCGAAGTTGACAATTGGATCAAAGAACACGGCGTTCGCTACTTCAACGAACTCACCAATATGGCACAACTTACTGAGGAAGTAGGCGAAGTAGCCCGGATTATTGCCCGTCGATACGGCGAACAATCCGAAAAAGAAAGCGATAAAAATAAAGACCTTGGCGAAGAACTCGCCGATGTAGTTTTTGTGGTTTTATGCCTGGCAAACCAAACCGGAATCGATTTACAAGCCGCTTTCGATAAGAAAATGGACTTGAAATCAGTTCGCGATAAAGACCGTCACAAAAACAACGAGAAGCTAAAATGATTTAGCTTAATGAAACTTAATTTCTTAATGGTTTAATTTTTTGTTTTTCTCTACCTATATTTGCGCTTCTTTGTCAAAAAAATAAATATGAATTTACTGCTTCAATCTTCAATCTTCAATCTTCAATCTTCAATTTCAATTACTGGTTCAAAATCCGAAACCAATAGACTGTTATTATTACAGGCTTTGTTTCCGAATATTACTTTGGCCAACACTTCCAATTCTGATGATAGTGAAGTAATGCAAAAAGCTTTGAAAGGGAATGACGAAATAGTGGATATTCATCACGCAGGAACGGCAATGCGTTTTCTTACCGCTTATTTTGCAGTTAATGAAGGTCGCGAAGTGGTTTTGACAGGTTCGACAAGAATGAAGGAACGACCAATAAAAGTTTTGGTTGAAGCCTTGCAACAATTAGGAGCGAAAATCTCCTATGAAAATGAAGAAGGCTATCCGCCGATTAGAATCAAAGGACATAAAATCACAGAAAATAAAGTTAGTATTCCTGCTAATGTAAGCAGTCAGTACATTTCAGCATTATTATTAGTGGCCCCAAAATTAGAAAACGGAATCGAAATTACTTTAGTGGGTGAAATTACATCCATTCCATATATCAAAATGACATTGGCATTACTCAACGATTTGAATATTCAAACCAGTTTTGAAAGCAATGTAATTAAAGTATATCCAAAACAAGAAGTAGAATCAAAAGTGATGACCGTGGAATCCGATTGGAGTTCAGCTTCTTACTTTTTTAGTTTAGCGGCTTTGTCCAATGAGGCTACTATTTCATTGAGCAGTTACAAAAAAACGAGTCTGCAAGGCGATTCGGCTTTGGTCGAAATTTACTCAAAAATGGGAGTGGAGACTCATTTTGAAGAAAACAAAATTACATTGGTTAAGCAGCCTAACTTTAAACTTGAAACTTTAAACTTGGATTTAAATAACACTCCTGACATTGCACAAACCATTGTGGTAACTTGTCTTGGGTTGGGAATTGGTTGCCATTTGACAGGACTTCATACTTTAAAAATTAAAGAAACCGACAGATTGGAAGCACTTCGAATTGAATTGACAAAATTAGGAGCCAATATTTCGGTAACGAACGATAGTTTGACACTCGTTGCAACAGAAGAAATCAATTCGAATGTGAAAATTGCTACTTATAACGATCATAGAATGGCAATGGCATTTGCACCTTTAGCTTTAAAAGTGCCCATAATTATCGAAAATGCCGAAGTGGTTTCAAAATCCTATCCTGATTTTTGGGAAGATTTAAAAAAACTTGGTTTCCAAATTGCCGAATTATAAAACTTCGTGACTTGGCGTCTTTGCGGTGAAAAGAAAAATAAACAGCAAAACACTTGACAACGCCTATCTCACAATCGTATATTTGCAGCCTGAATTTTAAATGTCTTAGGAAAACAATCTTAAACTTTTAATTTTTTAAACTTTTAAACCTTTTCAAATGAAATTATCCCATTTTCAATTCAATTTACCAAAAGAACTTCTTGCAGAATATCCAGCCGAAAACAGAGACGAGTCACGTCTTATGGTTATTGATAGAAAAAAGCAAACCATAGAACACAAAACGTTCAAAGATGTTATCAATTATTTCGATGAAGGTGATGTCCTTATTTTGAATAATACCAAAGTTTTTCCGGCACGTTTGTACGGAAACAAAGAAAAAACGGGAGCTAGAATCGAAGTTTTTTTGCTTAGAGAATTAAATGCAGAACAACGCCTTTGGGATGTATTGGTTGACCCGGCACGTAAAATTCGTATTGGAAACAAATTGTATTTTGGTGATGACGACTCATTAGTAGCCGAAGTTATCGACAATACAACCTCTCGTGGTAGAACTTTGCGTTTTCTTTATGACGGTTCTTATGAAGAATTTAGAAATAAATTGACAGAATTAGGAGAAACACCAATCCCAAAATACATCAGTAGAGACGTAACTCCAGAAGATGCAGATCGTTATCAAACGATTTATGCCAAAGAAGAAGGAGCTGTTGCGGCACCAACTGCTGGTTTGCATTTCTCAAAACATTTATTGAAAAAACTAGAAATTAAAGGAGTAAAATTTGCCGAAGTTACGCTTCACGTAGGTTTAGGAACTTTCAATCCTGTTGAGGTGGAAGATTTATCAAAACACAAAATGGATTCCGAAGAGTTAAAAATCACGCAAGAAGCCTGCGATATTGTCAATGATGCAAAAGTAAAAAGGAAACGTGTTTGTGCCGTTGGAACAACTTCAATGCGAGCCATAGAAAGTTCGGTTTCATCACAAAGAACCTTAAACCCTTTTGACGGTTGGACCAATAAATTCATTTTTCCTCCACACGATTTCAGCGTGGCAACCTGTATGATTACCAATTTTCATACGCCAAAATCAACTTTATTGATGATGATTTCTGCTTTTTGTGGACACGATTTAATGAAAAGAGCTTACGATGAAGCCATCAAAGAAGGATATAAATTCTATTCTTACGGTGATGCAATGTTAATCATCTAATTAGTACCTAAAATATAATATTTGAAAAATCTCGTCAGCAATGGCGAGATTTTTTATTTAAAAAAAGATTTGGAAGGGGTATCTTTTCTGGCATATTGAAAACGATCCACCAACTTTGGCAAACAATACCCATCGAGTCCATTTAAGGCTATAACATTTCCTTTGTCTATTTGCAACCAACCATCTTCGTGTTGTAGATTTTCATCAAAAAACAAATTTTCAATTGACGCTATTATATGAATGGTGTCATTTTCCTTAATGTAATACTCATTCACATATTTGCAATACAACTGAACAGGACTTCCTTTTACAAAAGGAATTTCAATGTCATTCTTGAATTCTTCTTCCAAATTAGTTTTGTCAAACTCTGAAATCCCCAATTCGTAATTTGCCGAGGTATGATGTGCATCAGCAATCATATCGACCGTAATGTGATTCACCGTGAAAAAACCAGTTTCTCGGATGTTCTTATAAGTATCTCTGGGAACTGTAGTTGGTCGCATAATAAATCCAATTAATGCTGGAAAACTTCCCAAATGGGTTATACTACTAAATATAGCTACGTTCGGTTTTCCATCTGCAGATTTTGTAGCAATCAGATTCGCCGATTTATATCCAGTGCAGGAGTTGATTAAATTCAGTCTTTCTACTTTTTCCATTTTGGAAATCTCTTCTTTAGAAATTATTTTCATAGTTCATTTTTTTTGGGCAAAGATACTTTTTGTTTAATAAAATAAAATATAAATTAAACAAAATAATATTTATTCCAATTATTATTTTCAAGCCAGCACCAAATAAATAGTTTAATATCACTTTAAAATCCTATATATTTGTTTTCCTAACGAATTAAAAATGAAAATACTTAAAAAGATTCTCCTTGTTATTCTAACCTTGATTTTAATTTTGGTTCTTGCATTAGTTGTGTATTATTTTTACTCAAAACCAACGTATGAAGGAGAAGAAAAACTCAAAAACATTCAAAAAGAAACTACGGTTTATTTTGATGATTTTGGCGTTCCACACATTTATGCCAGTTCGCAGAAAGATGCAATGGCAGCTTTGGGTTATGTACACGCGCAAGATCGTTTGTGGCAAATGGAATTATTGCGACGCATTGCTCCCGGAAGATTATCGGAAATGTTTGGTTCTAAATTATTAAAAACAGATCAATTTTTTGCAGGCTTGGGTATCGATGAAAATTCCGAAAAAGCAATCGCCCAATTAGACAAAAACTCCGAAGCATATCAACTGGCAATGGCTTATATTGATGGAATAAATCAATATATGGAAGAAGGAAAAACGCCTATCGAATTTCAAATATTGGGATTGAAGAAAGATAAATTTACATTGAAAGACGTTTACAACATTTTCGGTTATATGTCTTTTAGTTTTGCAATGGCTCAAAAAACGGATCCATTATTGACTGATATTCAAAATAAATTAGGTTCGGAATATTTAAAAGATTTTGGTTTAGACGGTTCATTAGGAACAACTCAAATCAAAAACTTCGATGGAAAAACCATTGAATATGCCGAAATTTCGAAATCGGTAGCCAGTTTGCTCGACAATTCTCCAGTTCCTGCTTTCATCGGCAGCAACAGTTGGGTTATTGCCCCACAGAAAACTAAAAATGGTAAAGTTCTTTTTGCCAATGATCCTCATATTGCTTTTTCACAGCCTTGTACTTGGTACGAAGCTCATATTATTGTCCCTGATTATGAAATTTATGGTTATTATTTAGCAGGAACGCCTTTTCCGCTTTTGGCACACAATCGAAATTACGCTTTTGGACTGACAATGTTCGAAAATGACGATCTCGATATGTTTCAGGAAGAGGATAATCCTAACGACAAAAATCAATACAAAACCGCCAACGGATTCCAAAATTATACAATCCGAAAAGAAATCATCAAAATAAAAGACAGTTCGGATGTGGCTTTTGAAGTTCGAGAAACCCAACACGGCCCGATAATGAATGATTTGTTGGATGGAATTAAAGGTGTAAAACCCGTGGCGATGTCGTGGATTTACACTCAGCAAAAAAACCAAATATTAGAGTCTGTATATTCGCTTTCCCATTCCATAAAATTGGAGAATTTTAGAAAAGGAGTTTCTCTAATTGCAGCACCAGGTTTGAATATTATGTATGGCGATGCCAAAGGAAATATTGCTTGGAACACTTCGGGAAAACTCTATAAATTGGACAAATCTGTCAATTCTAATTTTATTTTGAATGGGACAAATGGTATCGATGATAAAAAGGAATTTCAAGATTTTTCCAAAAATCCACATGCCATAAATCCAAGTTGGAATTATATCTATTCTGCAAATAATCAACCCGAAGCAGTTGATGACTATTTGTATCCAGGATACTATTTGCCACAAGACCGAGCCAAAAGAATTTCGAGTTTATTGCAACCCGAAAACAATTGGACAAAAGAAGATGTTGCAAAAATGTTGAATGACAATACATCTGCAATAACGCCAAGTATTACTGCAAATTTAATTGCTGCATTAGATTCAAAAGCTTTTTCAGGCAATGAAAAACAAGTCATTTCGATTTTGAAAAAATGGAATGGGTCCAATAATTTGAAGGATATTGCGCCAACTATTTACCAAAAATGGATTTATCAGTATTTGAAAAATACTTTTCAAGACGAGTTGGGCGAAACGGATTTTAATATGCTTTTGAGTACACATATTGTCAAACAAATTATTGAACCGCAAAGCAGAAACGAAAACTCCGTTTGGTGGGATAATGTTGCTACAAAAAATAAAAAAGAAACCAGAGCAGAAATTCTAAATAAATCCTTTCACGAAGCGATTGTAGCGCTCGAAAATCAATTGGGGAAAGATGTCAATTCTTGGACTTGGAACAGAGTTCACACCTTGGAACAT
>Ga0209717_1001069_pt1 | contig 31020 bp, 9 predicted proteins | sample AD_UKC048_MetaG_FD_184418 | JGI IMG/M metagenome (GOLD analysis project Ga0209717, IMG submission 184418) | Active sludge microbial communities of municipal wastewater-treating anaerobic digesters from USA - AD_UKC048_MetaG (SPAdes) (version 2) | ecosystem: Engineered > Bioreactor > Anaerobic >...
CCTCTGCAGTTTTATCTCCAGATTCAAAATTAACTGTTCCGCTTAACTTTTTATTTTCTATATCTAGAGTTAAATTTCCACCCGTTACTTTTGCAGGCATATCTTTTCCAAAAACATTAACATTAAAGTTTCCACTTGTTATTGTTAGTTTTGCTGGGCCGGCAGCAGGAGTTGGTGTTGCAGGACTTATAGAACCTTGCTCTGTACCCGCTGTTGCGTTTTCTGTTGTTGCTGCACTGGTATCAACACTAAATGTTGTTTTTTGAGGATTATACCACAACATAAAACCATTATTGAAATTGAAACACATAGTTTCGCTTGAGATGCCATCAACCATTATCTTTACTGAACTTGTTTCTTCAGCTGTAAAATTACTTGAACTAGTTATGTCTTTTAGTACTCCATAAACGTGCGTAAAGTTCTTTGTAGCACTTAGTGTTGTCGGAACAATATTAAATTTCATATCTAAGTTTGAAGAGGTCTTTAATTGATAGTCTGCACCTTTTGTTGTTTCATTTATTTTTTGGAAAATAAACAAAGTATTTTTTAATTCTGAAGTGTCTTTTGAAGAATATTTGCCATTTGCTATATATTCTATCTTATATGCCCCAGAAGATAAAACCTGTAATGGTCTTATATCTTTAAAAGATATTGCTGCGTTGTCTTTTGGAACATTTAATATAATACCATCTTGTACTTTATCCCAACCGTTGTTGTAGTTATTAATAATAACTGTTGCTTTTGATTGCCCGGTATTTGCGGTCTTAAAAGGCACCCCGAAATAATGGAAATAATAAGCGTTTGTTGGATTTGTAAAGAAGGTGTTTGTCTTATAATCTGGATTATTATTATAATAATCTAATAAATTAGAAGTTATTTTTTGAACAGTATAAGTTAATTGTTTATTAGTTGAAGAATTCTTAAATGCAATGCTGTATGTTCCTGGAGTTGCAACCTCTTTTACTGGAGACGTTGAATCTAAAGTTAAATTCCATGCTCCACTCATGAACTGAACAGCACCAAATATTGATTTCGTATTTCCTGAATTTAATGCACCGTATGTCTTTGCATTAATAATAAATGGACTTATTGTGTCACCATAATATAACTGCATTGTATTTAGATATTGATTCAAGAACTCAGCAATAATTGCTTGCTCTTGTAAAGAAGTTGAAGCGCTATTAATCTTCTCTTCTAATTTTCCTTCACTTCTTAAGAAAGAATCAACAGTTATTTGATAGACGTCTCCGTCTTGCTTTACGTTCTTTGTAAAGTCATTATCTCCAAATATGGTCATATACGCTTTTATGTTATCTGCTGAAAGATTTACTGGTGTTGGTTCGCTTGTAGTTATTGGACCAATCTTTGCTTCAAGTATTGTAAATTTTCTTAAATCTGCAGGCACTCTATTTAATACTGCTTTTAAAGCCTGTAATATTGAATTTGGGTCGCGATTATTAAATGTTTGACTTGAAACTATGCTTTCTATTGCGGCCTTATCTAATGGATTTTCATCTTCATCAAAGAAATAAGGATTTGCTGCAATCTTATTTCCTTCAAGTAAGAAATATGTTCCATCTAATAGATAGGTTTTATTTGCACCTTGCATATCTGCTTTTTTAGATATGGCAATTCTTAATTGATCTTGATCACAATAGACTCTTCCATAATCACATATATTATGAGTTATATCTGTATCATTATATGTAAATAATAATCTGTTAAAACCATATTTTTTAAAATTATCTTCTCCAGTGAATCCTTGTTTCTTAAATCCTTTTGGATCATAACACTCGCCAGGATTTAGAGCCTCGCTACCTGCGAAGTATTCTGTAAATGATGGTACTTGTGCCCCGGTCGTTGTATCTGTGGAATCTGTTGGTGGTGTTTGACCTTCAAGAGCAGAACTGGTGTCTGCAAAGCTATCTATATAACTTAACCATTGAAGCTTATCTGTTAAAGTAATCTCTGCTTCCATTTCATCATTTCCTAATCTTGGATTAGAATAAGTAATTCCAAGTAATGCTGTTAAATTTACGGACTTGCCAACATCATAATAATCTTTTCTTAGTGCGGTTAGTTTCTTAGCAATAGAATTATTATCTTCGCTATCAAGTCTTAATGTTTTTTCTGTAATATCAGGATTTCTTCTAATTTTGATGGTCATTATTTCTGTGGTTTTACCGTCTACATATCTATATGTTTTCTTTGGCTTAAGATTTGCATTTACATCTCCAATAGAGAAATATTGAACCTCTCCAACAATTAATTGATCTTCATTTAAGACACTTAAACCTAATAATGCATAGCCCATGTCATAACAGGTATTGATTACCATTAGTTTCTTTTCTGTTGTATCTATTCCAGAGAAATCAAATTCTGTAGGAACTACGCTTATACAATTTTCAGGCAAAATACTAACTGGTCTATTTACTGAAACAACTATGTCTTTTACATAAGTGTATTCTTCTATAGCATCATCGTCTGGCTTTGCATTTACTGCTATCTTGTATTGTCCAAGAACTTGTGAGCCCTGTACACCTAACATTCCACTTGCGCCTTTTTTTAATGCCATTTCTGAATTTTCAGGATCTGTAATTATTACTCCACCAAGAGTACTAAATTGTAAACTTAATTCTTCTGAACAATTGTTTCTAATTTGTATTTGCGCTTTCTCACAACCAAACATTCCAGATGATGAAAAGCCTTGAGCACCTTGATATCCTGCAGGGGTATTTTCTCTATAATTTGTATATGGGACTCCTGTTCCCAATACACTTTGATATCCCATCATACTAGTTGGATAAGTTGAACCAGTTAACCAACTTTGATTCATTGATTGTGGTGCTTGGCCAGCATATTGATAATTATATTGGCCCATTAAAAATGGATTAAAATTCATTGTGTTTGTTCCACCAGCATATAGATTATAACCATAACCCATACAATATGGAATTGTAATTGGAGAGCTTGGTGTTTCTATACAACTAACATAATTGTTTAATATTATGCTTGGTAAATGCTGTGACTCTATTACATCTATACCATTTACATTTGGCCTATTTGATGAGAATGTGATTATTGGATTTGATAATCCACTTTTTGCAGACTTGTTTGGTCTAAAGATTAATTTTATGGTTGCGGTTTCTTCTGCTACAATTTTATTTGCAACTTCCACTTTTTCATCAAGTGATAATTTTTGTTCTTTACCAGAAACCACTACAAAATAATCTCCTAATTTCTTTGTGTTCTTATAGTCTGATTCTGCATAAATTCTGCCAATATCTACTGGCTCATCATCTACTGTACAATTATTTTTAATTTTAAGATTATATTCTATATCGTTTGAATTTTCAACTCTTATTGTTGTTTCTTGAGGATTAATTTCTAAACAGTCTACGTTGTCTACAGAATTCCCAAAAGTAATTCTTACTTTTATTGGAACTTTAATAACCCAAACTTTTGCAAGACTTGCTTCACTAACGCTAATTAGAAGATCTCCTTCTATAACTTTTTGAGCCATTAAATCTATTCCTTTCTCTGTTAATTTAGTTGAAATATTTATTTGTTGCTGGAATGAGGGTTCTAAAATTGTGCCTTGTGCGCCACTTTTTATAGAAACATAATCTGACCTTATGTTTGTTTCTAAACCAATAATTGTTAATGGTAAAACTGAATTATTCACTAATATCAAACCAGAATCTTGAGAATAACCTTTAGAAATATCTAATTGTATATCTAATTTCTCTGGTGTTGCAACAACTAGATTTTCAGAAACTATTTGCTTTATTGTAACTCCACTATAATTTTGTTTTTTAACTGTAAATTCTACTTCGTCTTTTATATCTGTGGATGGTAACATTACTGAATATAAACCGTCTCTGTCGGTTTTACCATTTGCTATAGTCTTTCCGTTTATTCTTATAAAAACTGTTGCATCAGAAATTTTTGTGCCAGATTCTTCTGTTACTCCTACAGAAATAACATTAGGCACAAATGGAACCATTGTTTTTGGAACAACATCAACAATCATTTTTTTTGAAGGCTTAAGATCAAAGTGTATTATCTTTGAGAATACGCTGTCGCTATTTGCATAAATATTAAAGGTCAATTCGTCTGTTACGTCATTAATTACACTTAAATCAATTGAACCATTTACTGTGCCGTTCGCATTTATATTTCCTAAACTAATATTTGAAAAATCAGTGTCTGTTATTGGTAGACTGCCACCAGAAGTTATATCATATTCGTTTAATACTATTGTTTGGCCTGTTGGTGAAACCACTAAAATTGCATCTGTCGCAGGTCTTTCAAAACTTAATCTAAAATTAAGTTGATAATCTGTTCCTTCTTTTGCTGTAAACTTGTCCATTATTCTTTTTTCTGCACCTGTAGATTTGTCTTTGATAGTAAAAGCATAGCATATTCCGTTTTCACAACTGGATGAATCACCTACTGAAATGATTTTCTTATTTGCATATGCATAAAGTGCCTGTCTATTTGGAGAAGTTAGGCTTGTTCCAATAACATCGTCTTTTGGATTTCTTAATATTGCAGAACCTTGTTGATATTCTGCTCTATAAAATATGGATTGATCGGTTGTTGCTGTATCTGTAACTACAATGTCTGCATCAATAATATAAGACCCTTCTATTGGGTTATCTAAAATAACATTAAACCATTTAGCATCTTTTCGGACTATTGAAGCAGTATCTTTTGATTCTCCATTACATGGTGTATAATCAATTGAACCAATGATTTTATTTCCTGCAAATTTTATTTGTTTAATATATATAGAATCTTCAGTTATTGAATATGTTCTGTTACCACAAGTTTCTCCTTCTCCTGTTCTTATGTGTGCTAGAACTTTTGAGTATTTTTTATTAACATTTAATAAAAATCTTGCTGTTGCGGATTGACCAGCACTAACTGCTGGCAACTGTTCTCCATTTGCGGAAAAATAGCCAACAAACTCCAGACTTGCAGAGCTTGAAACATTAGAAGGAATGACTATTGTATCGTTTGTTACATTTTCTGCATCTACAGAATATCTTTTTGTAATTATTGTGCCGTCTGCTGTGACTATAGCAAAATATACTTCTTTATCTGCTCTAATTGGTAATATTGCAAGACCTGTTTCGTTAGTGGTTGTTTGCTTTTCTGTCATTTCTTTATTTGTGCTTGCATCATATGCTTTTATTGTTGCATTTGAAATAGGATTGCCATCTGAATTTAATATTGTTAAATTATAAGTGCCATAACCAATTGAAACTAAAATTGGAACAGACGTCTCTTCTCTTTCCTCTACTACAAAATTATTTGTTCTACCAGTAAATGGACCAACTATTGCTTCTGCTAAATAAGTTGTTTCCACACTTAAATTTGAAATAATTACTCTGCCTGTTACATCTGTAGTTACAATTTTAACAACTGTATTATTTAATGCATCCCATATTTTTACAGTCGCATATTCTAAAGGATTTAATTCTGTATCGGTTACGCTAATCAATAAACTGGTTTTTGTTTCTTCAGTCATACTCCTTAAAGTGACCTCTGTTGTACTTTCAGAAACTGTTGCATTTCTGTTTGTGTAAACAAAATAACCTTCTTTATCAAAGGACAAAACATAAGTTACATTCTCTTTTACTCCAAACTCTACAACCCCCGTAGAATCAGTAGTTTTAATATCAATTGTAGAACTGCCTTTTGATAATTTTACAGAAACGCCTTCTAGATATAATCCAGAATCGTTTTTTACTTTTACTTTTATAAACCCAACAACATCTTGTTTTATTTCTAATTCCTTATTGTTTAATCCAGTATTTATTGTTACTGGTGTTTGAATATTATTTGCATAATCTTGATCGTTTATTCCAGAATAAATTTTTGTATCATCAGAAACTAATATTCTATAGGTCTTTGAAACTTGAACTAACTCTGTTGAAAAAATACCATTTGCATTTGTTGGTCCACTATCAACCTTTATCCCTGTTAAATCATATATTGATACTGACATGCCGGGTAGAATTATTCCTTTGTCTTTATCTTTTATTGTTACCGATAATGTTGCGTAGTTTACAGAACTACTAAATATTATTTCCCCACTTGTTCCATCCGCAGGAATCTTTGTTTCATAATCACTTCTGTTTTTTACATCTACTGTTAAACTGCCACAATCTGTTGGTATATCGTCTAATGTGTGAGATCCACCTTTAACTATTACTGTTTTTTCATAGTCTGTTCCAAGACAACTAAATTCTACATTTAATTCAGAAGTTACTGCTTCTCCTGATTGTGTTTTAAATAAAATTGTTTTTGTGGTTGAAAATGCGCCTTCTTTTAAATGAACTACTAGTGATTCCTTTTTTGGATCAATTGTATATTCTTCTCTATCTGAGAATAGATATTTATCGTCTGCTAATTTTAAAACATAAGTTGAATCTTTACTTAAATCTTTAAAATAAAAATAACCTTCAGAATCTGTTTCTATTGTTTTAGACTGGCCATTTAATTTTACTTTTAAGGTTATATCAGAAATTGGATCATTTGTTTCATTTACAAATTGAACAGCAGTTCCGTGCGGTCCACCTGTTATTCCAAAAACAGGAAGTAATAAGAAAATTATCAAACCGATTATTGCAAGAATAAGAATTATAAAAATAGGGAATGTTGGTATTCCATTTTTTTCTAGAGGATCAACTAATTTGTATAAATTAATTCCCTTTTCCTCCAGATTATCAAGCATTGCAAAATATTTATCTTCTAATTTATAGTAGAATTCTTTTAATCCCATTTTTGAAAACCTTCTTTTATTTCAGATTTTAATATAATATATATTATAATAGATTAAACAATTGTTTATAAATATTATCTTTTTTGGATAATATATCTAATAACAAAAAGGTTTATAAAATAATATTAATTAACTGGTATAAGTTATAACTTTATGATTTCTTTGGGCCACAATTTGGGGCTGAACTGTCACTATCGACTTGGCTGTAACAAACCCATGGTTGTATTCCTGAGCCGATTTCATCAATTGTGGTGTCACCAAAAGAATTTGCAGAATTTGGATCTAAATAACCATTATCATTTATTATAAGCTTCAGATTTGACCAATTATTGTCCGGAGTAAAATAAAACTCACTAAAATCTTCACGTAAATGTATTTTAATATTTGTATTAACGCCTTTATAAGATTCTTTTATTCTATATCTTGGATCTGTTTCTATAAATTGCAGAACTGTTGTTGCATTATTTATTTCAGAGCAATTAAAAATGCCAGAATATTGTGAGTTATCTGCGGGCAAATTTAAGCTTGCTTGATTATCGTACCAAGGTTTATTAACTTGCCAGATTAGCGAGGATTTGTTATCTTTTAAGAATAGACCTAAGCCGCCTACAAGAGAAGGCATTTTGCTTAATGCATCAAAGTTGAATGCACCATAATCGCCGTCAAAATTACTTGCAAAAGTAGTAACATATTTTTTACTTCTTTTTGAACTAACGTCTAATACAAATTCAAAAATATTAACATCTGGAGCTATTGGAGTTATGAGGCCATCCATTATTAATCCATTATTGTAAGTAATTGTTTGGCCGTTTCTTTTTTGGCTCAAATTTCCTAGAAGCGATTGACCATAAAGTTTTAGAAAGCCATCTTTAATGTTTTCTGTAGAATCATATGTTGTAGGAAGATTTTTTACTTGTGATATTGAAAGTAAATTAGAAGGCACCGATGCCGTTAAAGTTTTGGGAATAGTATGGCAAAAACTGTTCCCTACTCCTATTTTATTTGGCGTGATAAAGAAATTATTTCTTGGAACGCAGGTTCCTGGATCACAAAAACCAAGCCTTGCCTGCTCTAGGGTGTTGTGAATTGTTGGAGAGAAAAAACCAACATTCTCGTGTGTTGCAGGATTTTCATTTTCTTCTGTATCATTATCTAAAACAATATTTCTTGCAGTTCTTAATGCTTGAAGACCACGCCATGGCATATATATCTTATAAATCTGTCTGCTTAATACTGGTCTTTGTATTACTTGATTACTTTTAGTTCTTAAAACAGTTACTATCGGCAACAATTCATAGTTTTCATCTGCAAGCTGAGTAGTGTCTAATGTTAAAAAGAAAGAGCCATTACAGTTGATATCGGTTTGATTACAATCAATAATATCTGCTTTCTCTCCTCCTGCTTTAAAAATATCAACAACTACATCAATAAATAAATTGTTTGTATCGCTATCAGGGTCAGTTGCTTGAATTTCACAATTACAATTTGGTGCTCCATATTCACAATTTTCGGTACAAACTATTTTTGTGCCGGTGTTTGTTTCTGTTCTTATATCATATCCTGGTGGCTCCATTTTATATTTAAGATTAAAAAGTATACCTTGAGCAAAGTATGCAGGAAATGCTCTTTCAAAAAAATTGTCTTTTATAAACCATTGTGTAAAATCATCCCAATTCATATCCATTTGGTCTCTAGTTACTAGCATATGATTTCTAGACATGTGCTCTTCCCAATTGGATCTAAGAGTTATTATGAAAGTATTAAATGCATCAGCTCTTGCAAGATCAGCAATAGTCATAAGATCAGACATTGACGATTGATCTTGAATAAGAGAGAGATACGTGTCTTCTGTATTAATCATATTAAAAATTAAAGACAAGGCTACAGATACTAATAACAAAGAGATCAGTGCTGTAAATAATGTAAAGCCTTTTTTATTCATGATTAAATCTAAATAAAAATATAAGAAAAAGATTTAAAAGAGGTTAGTATTATGATAAATTATTATTTATTGCAAAATTATCATAAGTTGCATAACCACTTTTTGGAACAACTATGAAAAATATTTTCTCCATAGGATAGGCGCCACCATCTGCAGATAATAAAGGACTTAATTTTCCTTTACTTCCATTTTGTTGTAATATCATGTGTTGACCATATTCGTTTTTACCAACATATAAAACAACATGTGGTGGTTGACAATTTTTAAGAACGTTACTTGTGCCTTCTATGCCTATTACTACACCAGGCACTAATACATTATCTAATGAACTTGTACTATCTTCTCCTTTTTGCCAAACAATTCTGTTTCTTGTTCCATAATTTTGATTTGCGCCAGTACCAGAATCACAAGCATTTCCTGCAACATAGTTTGCGCCATATAGCTTACTAGATGCTCCTGTAACAAATGCAGCACACATGTTTGGAGTTAATGGCTTAATATCAACACACACAGTGCCACTACTACTAAATGTACAGCTTGCATAATCTTTTAATTTTGTTTCGTGTTCAGAATACATTCTCATTTGTAAATCTTCAATATTTGTTGCAATTTGAGTTGCATCAATTCTGTCTTTCTCTTCTTTTAGTTCTGACCAATCTTGTGATTGTACTTGCGGTGTATTATTTTGTAATAATTCATCTTGATGCTCTAAAGTCTGTATGTCTTTAATTTCTTTATTATCTGTATAATATATTACTATATCATTACTTATTGCCGGTATTTCTTTTTCAATCATTATATTATAACGGTCTGAATTTTTTATTACTGTTACTTTATACCACACATTCTTTTCAAATTCAGTAACTGGAATTCCTTGATAAACTAAATTTGCTAATTGTCCGTTCTCGTTTGAAAGACGATTTAAATATTCTTTCCCTGCAGCATTTGAAATTCCAACTATAACCATATCTACCCCCATTTTTAGTAGACCTGTTGATATCCTTCTTAATTTTGAAGGCAACTTCTGGGCAGCAACTAGTCCTGAAGCATCATCTATTTTATTTATTACGTCATCGGATACTTCTATGGCCCCTTTTCCGGTTTTTGCTAAATCATCTTGTGCGCTTGCCAATTCATTAGCAGCAGTTTTGTATTTTTCTATAGCCTGTTGAAGACCAGCTCTTTGATCTTTTAATTTTTCTAAATATTTATTTCTTGCGCCTATTGTTACTATGTTTTTACTTTTTTCCATATTCGCTATTTGGGTATCTAACATAGCCAATTGCTTTGCAGCACTTGCTGATGATTTTTCTAAACCGGAAATCGTATTTGCTAATTGTGCGGAACTCATAGTTGATTTTGATCCAGTGACTATTGAAGATAAGGCCGAATTTACACCTTTAATCTGATCATCAATAAGAGATACATTATTTATTTTGTTTTGTAATTCGGAAGAAACCTCTATACTCCCTGCTCCGTTTGGTTTTAATTTAGAAACGTCATCACTAATTTCAGATAGCCCTTCTTTTGCTTTAAGTAAGCTTTCTCTATTGGCTTTTAACGTATCTAATTTTGCAGTATCAGATGGGTTTGTAATATTGATTGCGTCATCTATTTGTTTTATACCGTCATCAATACCTTGATTTGTTTGTTTTAAAGAATTAACAATTTTCAGCTGATCATCCGTGGTTATTGCGGCTGTGCTAGTGGATATTGATGTTGTCCCTTTTAATAGTTTATCAAGATCGTCTAATTGATTATTTATTTTGCTAATTTCGTCTAATTCAATTGTTGTGCCTTCACGAGCCTTAGCAATAACATCATCGATTTCATTAATCTGGTTTTTTAATTTATCTACTGCTGCTTCTGCTTGTGTTTTTGTTAATAATTTTTGCAATTCGGCTTTTGTACTTTCAGCACTATTTATAAACTGAGCTTGATTACCACCAGTAATTTTGCTGGTTGTTGTTAATGGAGATTTAAGGTGCTTTTCAATATCACCTGCAAATCTCTCTCCACTTGGTATATGAGCCCCGACTCTTTCGTCTATAATATTTGGATTTTGTATATAAGAGTTCGGATGTTTTTTTAGAATGTCTGCAATTTTCTGTTTATCCTCAGTAGGCATACTATAAAACAAATCTCTTTTTTGTTCTGGTGTCATTTTAATAAATTCTGTATTATCTGGATGAAGCCCAGCTTTTTTTAAAATCCTATTAACTGTTGTTTGATCCCCTCTTCCTGCATTAAACCAATATTTAGTACCCTTTTGTGGATTATGAGCTAAATAGTCTATATGGTTTACTAATTTAGTTGAATGTATTGTTCTACCTAATCCGCCGCCAGTTGTAGTTGTAGTACCTGGGACAAAATTCACAAGTCTTGGAACTTCCGAATTAGGAATTTCTATTAATTTTCCTACATCATCTATTTCTAATCCAGAAATTCCACCTATATCTGTCCACTTTATTGATTCGACACCTGACTCTGGAACAACTAAACCTATATCTCCAGGAAAGCCATTTAATCTTCTTGCATCCCTAATACCTACTGTTGCCACTCCAGCACCAGCAGCCGTACTTAAATCTGATGCTCCTGCGCCTTCTTCTGCTAATTGACTGGCTAAAGCTTCAGTTTCTGCAACACCGTCTCCTCCTCCAAATATTGCTCCGGCTATACTATTAAATGCACCACCTAAAAAATTTAAAGCGGCGCCCAAAAATTTTGCAAAATCTCCAACAATTGGAATTTTATAAATAAAATCCATCACTTTTTCTGTAATTCCGGTTTCTTCACCAAACATTAGTACTGTTGGAATACCACACCCAAGACCACAATTCATTGCAATATCTTTTATTACATTGTGTACAAACATTACTTGCCCTAAAACTGGAATTAAATTCCACAATGAATCTGCCCCATAAGTTAAAAGAGCACAACTAGAAAAACAACCGAGCAAATAAGAACCTGCTCTTTTTAGAGCCCTACTAACTTTTGCGTTCTTTTCTGTCTTTGTTTCTTCAAAATCACACTCTTCTGGTTTGTTAAACATTGTGGCTTTGCCACCTAAACTATCATAATATTTCTTTAGAGCTTCACAATATTCTTCTTTGTCATTTTTATTGTATTCTTTATCCCATGAAACAAAAGTATAAAATGACTGTTCGTTAACTCCTGCATTTTCTGAACTTAACTTTCCAGATACAGAATCTCCAATTCCTATTAATTGTATTGGAGTCATTCCTGAATTTATTAAAGTAATATTTACGTCTGCTTTTCTTTCAGAATTTATCTTTCCAGTCCTATAACCGCTCTCAGCAATTATTTTTACATTCTGATCAGACCAGCTAACTACTTGCCCAATATCTCCTAAGAAACAAACATTAAAATCTGTTGGCTTGTCTTTTTCAAGAACTAGCGACAATTTATCTGTATAGTCTTGTCCTGAATAATTAAATTTAGTTCTTACGCCTAAAATATCTTCATACTTAACAGTTATTTTCTCAGCTACTGCTGATTGTGCAGTAAGAACAACACATTTTTCTAAAGGTGTTAATTGTAATTTATCATTTTGCGCTTTTAAAGATAAAGCTCCATATTCTGCGGCTTCAAAAGATAAAATTAACATATAGTTTTTATCTTGTGAAATACATATGTCTGCAGGAGTTCCATTAATTATGTCTTTTACATTTTCAGAAACTTGCTTTACAAATTCTTCTGAATATTTTGATTCTTCTCCTTCTTTATTTATTGTATAATAATCATTTACAACTAAATTAACCTTTTCTGGCTGAGGACTGGTTGCCGTTGTTGTATTATTAAAATACAATTTTGCAATTGCATTTTCATTTTCTGTAATTGTGCCAATTGAAACATCTAATTGACTAAACTTTTTAATGTTGTCTGTCCTTAATTGGAATCTTTCATCGCTATCGAATGCTTGTTTTGCAATCGTTTTGCCAATGTTTTCATCGCCACTAATCATTGTTAGCCAGGTGTCGCCCATATTTGATTTTTTAAAATGCGTTGTATCTTTTGGTAAATACATTCTTACATTTTCTATACTTTTTGCACAAGGGCCTGTTTTATTATAATCTATAGTTACAAAGAAATACGCTTTCTCTGGAGCCAGGGTTTTTTGATCCTTTGTTGCAATTCTCCCATCTATTGTTATTTTATATCTTCCACAACCCTGCATTTTATTGTCTACATGTATGATGTTTCCAATCATCTGTAAACCACCAGAAGTTGAACCTACGTTTTCTCTTATTGCATAATTTTTAATGGTTGGATATTTTGTTGCCTCTTTAGTGTTGCCCAAAACAATTTCTAAGGTTCTTTGAGATAGTGAATCGTTTTGTAGATAGATTGGAATGTTCTTAAATAACTTTAACTGGTCTGGCTTTAATAAATCAGAAATTACACAGCCATTTTGCTGTGATGTAGCCATAGAACAATTTGTTTGTGCAAGTTCATTATTTAATTGTTTTGAAACATCTATGACAACATTATGTAGTTCTTGAATTTTTTCTAATATTAATTCAGCTGCACCCTCTGCATCACAATAACCATCTTCTTTACAATCTGTAACAATCTTAGGCATTGCAACATCCATTTTTTCATCTGAATCACAAATTTTTACTGAAATATTTTCTTCTATTCTCTCTAAATCTTCTACAGTGTCTTCATCAGGTGCTTCTACTTCTGTTGAAATCCAAATAATTTCAGAAGTCACCATACTTAATGCGGTGTTATTTACTGGAATTCCTATTATTGTAAATCTATTCTCCGTTCTAGGAGTAAAATATCTGGTTGGTTTTACTTTCAAATAGAAAGGAACAGTTTGACCAATACCTATAAATGGTATTGGGGTTGCAGGAACTAAAGCAACACCTGTGCCTTCGCCAAATGCCAAAGTAAAATCATTAGGTGCCCTATTAGGATTTATATCATAATCTATATATGCTATTGGCTCTGCACATTGATTTGTTATATTAATTAACTTGATTTTTTCTTCTCCAATTCTAGTATAGAACGCAATCTTTTTTTGATCTATTTTTAAACAACTTGCTGAAGAAATTCTAAAATCTACAGTAAATTTTGCATCTATTGGATCCTTTGAACCAGGAGAAATTGCAGTCACTTTATAGAAAAGTGTCGCTCTTGTTGCATTGCTCACTTTGCCTTCATAAATAATACTAACTTGTTTTGTTTGGCCAGGTTTTATTTCTTCAAAAGTTATTGGTTCAATCTTATCTTGAATATTAGAAACATATTTTTCTTCCAACCTTGATATTTGTATGTCCTTTAAGGGGTATTTGCCGGTATTTGTTATTGAAAAAACCGTTTTATTTGAAGCAACTATCTCTTCATTAAATTGACTCATTGATACAATTGAAACTGGTGGAATAATCTTTATGGTCTTAGAATAATCAACTAAGTCAACATTTAATTTTGTATTTGGTAAAGCATAATACGCATTTCTCCAAGCAATCTCAAAAATATAGCTTTTTGTAGTCTTTCGAGCCTTGTTGTTTTTTATAGTTATTGTGTAATCTGTTATTTCTTCATTTGGTTCTATTGTTACTGATGGAAGAACAATTTCTAAATTTTCATCTTTCTTAATTACTGTGCCTTTTGCTTTTAATAGTTCTGGAGTAACTGTAATTGCTTTTTTACAATTGTTAACTAACGTTGCAGTTATCTCATTTTCAGAACCCTCACTAATGCCTACATAACTATAAATTGCAAGAGGTTTTATATCTAAACAATTTTCTTGTACTTGCCCCTTATAAATTTCAATCTCAATATCTTTTGCAACTTGTTTGTTGCCAACAAAACCAAATATTGTTAAAACATATTTTGCAGTTTTAAATTTTAGTTTTGGATCAATTACTGAAGTCACTTCTATTTCTGAAGGGCTTGCTGGATTAAGTGTTACTGGCAATTGAGTCTCTATAGTTAATTCTGCAACCTCATCAATTGGTGTAATTTGATATGTCAAATCCGTAATCTTTGCATTTCCTTTATTTACTAAAGTTATTATTTCTGTTTCTTGACTAATTTCATTACCAAAGTTTATAGAAATACTATCAGGACCTGAAATTAAACCAGTATCTGCAATCATTAATTGCTGAGTGTATGGTGCATAACCAGGCGCCATAACTTCTAAATTTGGTTTTGAACTAGAAAAGTTTTGATTAATTATATATTTTCCTGCCTTTGCTTTTTTTGTACTTGAAATAAGATCTCCAAATTCGTCTTCTAATTTTACAAGTGCGTTGTTGATTGGGCTTTTGTTATCTGCATCTTTTACTTCTATTGTTATTGGTGTGTTATATGGTAATAACTCTGAAACATTTACTTCTAAATTTCTTTTATTCTTTATTTCAAAGGTTAATCTTTTTTCTGTAACATTAGAATTAAAGGTTGATTTTATATCTATATAAGTTACACCTATATTTTTTGCATTAAATAATAAATATTGTTTTCTATAAATCCCCGATTGTAAAGAAACAGCCATAGAACTTAATTTTGTTTCTTGAGAATCCTGTTCTGAACTTGGAAACAAATCTGTGTCTTGATAATTTATTAAACCAATAATTGGGTGACTTGCATCTGTTTCAGTATCAATTGTTAATTCTCCGGATTTTGGACTATAGTAATTTAATTCTAATAAATACATTTCATCAACTGTTCCAAAAAAAGTTTCATTAGAATAATCAAAACCGCCTTTATCTAAAAATTTATATTCTACACACAGATTGTCTGAACATTCTGCAGGAGTTTCAAAAACTTTAAATACTTGTTCTTTTGTTTCTGCATATAGGCTTTGTTTTGAAGAATTGTTTCTGGCAGTTCCTAATGTTGTATCTTCTGGATCTCTATAGATTTTACCTTCGCTATCTTCACACCACGCTCTATATCTTAGAAGCAAATCCCCAATTTCTGTAGCTTTAACTTTTAACATTATTTGTTTATTTGTTAATGACACATCTGGCCAATACAATTCTAACCATTTATTTAATTCATTTGGAGAACCAACATTATCAAAATCAATTGATTGCTGCCCTTCATTATATGTTGTGGAATATTTAAAGCTAGTTGTATCTGCTTTAAATCCAGTTATACCATAATCCATATTTTCAGAATCATTTTCTGAATCTTTTCCTGCTCTAAAATGAACTCCACATTTTTTCACATCTACTGGCAATTGTAAATCAAACACTAAATAATAATCTTTATCTTTACTTAATATACTTGTAGAATTGTTTTGTAAATCTCTTATTTCTAAGAAAGAAATTATTGGATTAAAATCCTCAATCATTGGTTTTAAGCTTACAACTAAATCTTCTCCAGATCCCACTACTGCAGAAGCAACCGTGGTATTGCCTTCTTCATCCAGATATTCTACAATCAAATCTTTGTAGCCTTTTGTTGAAAATTTAGCAGGATTTTCTGCATCGATATAACCTTCGTAAAGAATTTCTCCGGTTTTTGATTTAACTATTACATAACCATCAATTACTGGGTTGCCATAAATGTCTTTTAATTGTAAGGTTACTTCTTTTGATGCATCATTTATTATCAATATTACTTTGTTATCTTTAAACTGATCAATTGTGATTTCTTGAGAAGCATTTGAATCCCCGGCAATGCCTACAACTTTATATGTTTCTGCCTTTTGTGTAAAGACAGATGTGTAGCCTGTTAAATCAACTTGTAATGGCCCAAAACCGATTGGCACATATTTTCCATTTAATAATTTATAAACTAAAACATTTGCTGTTGAAAGTGGGGCGTTTGCACCATCATAAACATATATTGATAATTTGTAAGTTTCTGCAGAACCCAACTTAACAAGCTTTGCCTCTAAATCATTACCATTATCTATATTTACAAAATATTGAGAGCAAAGATAATCTTCTTTACATGCTGTTACAATATAATCTTTGTTTTTATCAAGACCAGAAAATATAACTTCTCCATCAAGCAAGGTTGTTTTTTCTGTCAATAAGTTCCCTACTAGATTATATAAAGAAACATCTGCATCACTTACTGGACCAACCATATCTTCTACAACCATTACTTTTAAATCAGAACTGCCTTTTTTTAATGTTGCAGTAAAAGTGTCTTCACTTCTTAGTAATCTGAAAGTTTTATTTTCTTCATCACTGTCGTATGTTTTATAACCTTCTTTTGTTACAACAAATCTTATTACTGAACCTACTTTTTCAGTAAATGTAAATCTGCCTAGTTGAGTTATGCCTGTTGCTATTTTTTCGTCAGAGATATTATAAATTGTAACTTCACAATCATCTAAGACATCTCCAGTGTCTGAAACTGCTACAATTGTGCCCCTTGCATCAAGTCCTTCTAATTGCGCAGAATCAAGATCAAATTGTAATTCAATCGGTATTATTTCTTCATTATTTGACACCGTTATAGATTTAGAAACTGTTTGATAACCATCTGCTTCAATAACTAATGACAAAGATTTGCCTAAGGGAACATCTGTAAAACTTATTTGATTTGCACTTCCGGGAGTTGCTGTTTGTTCTTGCGGTTTTCCACTAATATCATAACTTAAAATTGCCCTATAATTAGAAATTGCTTTTTTAGTTTCTAAATCTGTTACTGATAATTTAAAATTGCCAAGAGTTACATTTTCAGAGAATTTTATTTTTATTGGCTCTCCTCTAGTAAATAAATTATCTTTTTCATAATCTGCAAATCCTGATTTTGTGGCATTTATTGTGTAATTTATTCCTGACTTAAGAGAAAGTCTTGCTTTGTGGCCGTCACTTATTGTTCCATTAAACTTTGTTTTGTCTTTTAAATCATAGATTTTAACATCTACATCTGATAATGGATTATTAGAAAAATCAACTATTGAAAATTCAACTGTTGTCTTTGTTGCAAAATTTATTATTAAAAAAATTAGGACCGCTAAAATAATCAGTGTAAGACTTGCAACAAACACAAAGGCAGGAATTCCTTTTTCTTCTAAGAAATCATTTGCCTTATTAAGATTAATTCCTTTCTTTGTTAGCCAATCAGAGAAAGAATAATATTTTGTTTCTAACCACTTGTAGGCTTTGCCAAAGATGTTATTCTCTGTTTGCTTGCCTATATTTTCTTCTGAGAACTCTTCATCAACTTCAGAATAATCATCAATTTCTGTATCCTCAAAATCTGTTTCTTCTTTTTTGGCTTTAGAGCCTTTAGGTTTTGCTTTTTCTTTTGCCATTTATTTTCTTTCTTTAATATTTTAAAATATATTTTATCCTATATAAATAAAAGCAATATATATTTATATATCTTTCATTAATTACAAAGAATGAAAAAGAATTTAAATACTATCTATTTACTAGAAAAAGTTACAAATGAAAACAATAAAAAAAATAGAAGAAGAAACTAGAAGGAAACTTTTACATTCTTTTTTTCTTCTGCTGTCGCTTCTAGGAAAGTTTCTTCTTTGAAATTAAACATTTTTGCAAAGATGCTGTTTGGAAAGACCTGTAACTTGTTGTTGTAATCCATTATTGTGTCGTTGTAATATTGCCTTGCATATGCTATTTTGTTCTCAATACCTGAAAGTTCCTCTTGAAGCATTAAGAAATTTTGGCTTGCTTTAAGGTCAGGATAGTTTTCAACAACAACGCTTATTAGACCGCTGATTGCTTTAGACATTTGGTCGTTAGTCTTCATTGCTGCCTTTATGTCCTTTGTTTGCATAGCTTGATTTCTTAATTCTGTAATCTTTGATAATGTGCCTGCTTCATGCTTTGCATAGCCTTTAACTGTTTCAACAAGGTTTGGAACAAGATCATATCTTTTCTTTAACTGAACATCAATCTGACTCCAGCCGTTTTTTACCTTGTTTCTCATAACAACTAGGCTATTGTACATGAATAAAGCCATTAGCAAAATTACACCTAGAATAACTAGAATTATTATTAGTGCTATTGCCATTTTTTAATCACCTTTTGTTATTATAACTAGATATATATTGAGTGTTAATGTTTATAAAGAAATTGTTTGAAATTATTGCAGTTGCTTTGCAAGACTTTTGCAGCCTTTTTCTATTTCTTTTATTGCTGTTCTTATATATTCTTCTGCTCTATCTTTTGAGTTTGTTTCTATTAGAATGTCAGGGTAATCTAGAAAGTCTTCTTTTTTACCAAAGCAAAGCTCATTAAAAAGAAGGGAATCTTGATTGAATTTTTCTTTTAAAAAATCCTGATGAAAATAAGTCATTGAAACAACAAGATCAGAAGAATCAAGAATTTCTTTTGTAACTTTTCTTTGCACGTGTTTTGAATAGTCAATTTCTCTCTTGTCTAGTTCTTCCTTAACAATTGGATGAATGCCTTCTGGATTTGCTTGAATGCCTGCTGAAGACACTTTTATTTTTTTGTTTCTTTCCAGAAGATATTTTTTTAGAAAAAGCTCAGCAGACATGCTTCTAAAGATGTTTCCTGTGCAAACAAAAAGTATTGATTTCATATTTTTCTAAATAAAAAAATAAAAGAAATAATTTAAATTATTTCTTTAAAGACTTTTCAAGTTTTGCTATTGCCATTCTTGTTTTTATAATTGTGTCTGGATTTAGACTCATGGATTTTATTCCTTCTTTTACTAGGAATTCTGCCATCTCTGGATAATCAGATGGCGCTTGTCCGCAGATACCAATATATTTGCCTTTCTTGTTTGCTATCTTTATGACGTCTGTTAACATCTTTTTTACTGCTTCGTTTCTTTCGTCGTAGATATTCCCCAATAACTCGGAATCTCTATCAAGGCCTAAAATCAATTGTGTCAAGTCATTACTTCCAATGCTGTAACCGTCAAAGATCTCCAAAAATTTGTCTGCAAGAATAACGTTTGATGGAATCTCACACATACAGTTTACCTTTAAACCATTTTTGCCTTTCTCAAGACCGTTCTTTTTCATTTCTGCAAGAACTTTGTTTGCTTCGTCAAGTGTTCTACAGAAAGGAACCATTAATTCTAGATTGGTTAAACCAAAATCTTCTCTAACTTTTTTAATTGCCTGACACTCTAAAGCAAAACCAGCAACATAGTTTCCTTGGTAATATCTTGAAGCACCTCTCCAACCTATCATTGGATTGCTTTCTTCTGGTTCATATTCTTTGCCACCAATAAGGTTAGCATACTCGTTTGATTTAAAGTCTGATAATCTTAGAATTACTTTCTTTGGATAGAAGGCCGCTGCAATTCTTGCAATACCTTGTGCTAGTTTATCAACAAAAAATTGTTTCTTGTCTTTATAACCAACAGTTAAAGCATCAATCTTTTCTTTTGTTTCTGCGTCTTTTATTTTTGAATAATTGATAAGAGCAAGAGGATGAATCTGTATCCAAGAGTTGATAATAAACTCCTCTCTTGCTAGACCCACTCCTTCGTTTGGCAAGAAACTTAAATCGAAAGCTTGTTCAGGGTTACCAACATTCATCATTAATTGTGTTTTTGTTTTTTGTAGTTCTTTTAGATCTACTGTTTGTTTTGTAAATGGAACTTTGCCTTCATAAACAAAACCAGCATCTCCGCTTGAACAGTCCATTGTTATGTTTTTTCCGGCTTTTAGTTTTGTTGTCCCATCAAGTGTCCCTACAATACAAGGAATACCCAGCTCTCTTGAGATTATTGCGGCATGACAGGTTCTTCCACCTTTGTTTGTAATTATTCCAGAAGCAATCTTCATGATTGGCTCCCAGTCAGGGTCTGTCATTTCTGTTACTAGAATTTCTCCTTTTTTAAATTTATTAATCTCTTTTGCGTCTTTAATAATATTTACTTTACCTGTTGAGATTTGTTGACCTACACTTTTACCAACAACTACTGGCTTAGCTGTTGTGTTAATGACGTAGGTTGTGTAGCTGTTTAAATCTTTTCTTGACTGCACAGTTTCTGGCCTTGCTTGAACAATAAATAACTCGTTTGTTTTACCATCAAGAGCCCATTCCATATCCATCGGTTTAAACTTTCCTGATTTTTTAGAATAATAATCCTCAATATCGCAAGCCCATTTTGCAAGCTTTAATGCCTGTTCATCGGTTATTGAAAACTTGTTTCTGTCGTTTGGTTCAACTGAAAGGTTTTTGGTTGGCTTGTTACCTTGTGTATCATAAACCATTCTTATTGCTTTTTCTCCAAGCACTTTTGAGATTATTGGTTTTTTATTTTGCTTTAAAGTTGGTTTAAAGATTATAAACTCATCAGGATTAACTGCACCTTGAACAATGTTTTCTCCAAGACCATAAGTTGAATTGATTATTACAACATCTCTAAAACCTGTTTCTGTGTCAATTGAAAACATAATACCTGAAGACGCTAAATCACTTCTAACCATTCTTTGAACAACAACAGAAAGAGCAATACTAAAATGATCAAAGTGCTTGTCTTCTCTGTAAGATATTGCCCTATTTGTAAAAAGAGAAGCAAAGCATTTTCTTACTGCTTCTAATAAATCCTCTTTTCCTCTAATATTAAGATAGCTTTCTTGTTGTCCAGCAAATGATGCGTCAGGAAGATCTTCTGCAGTTGCACTTGAACGAACAGCAACGTCTAGATTATTTATTTTTTCTATTTTACATAACTTATCATAAGCTGCAAAGATTTCTTTCTCTAGATCTTTTGGAATATCTGCATGTCTTATTAAATGTCTAACTTTGTGTCCTTTTTCAGCTAGAGAATCCATGTTGTGGGTATCTAAATCTTTTAGAGTTTTCTTAATCTCTGATTTTAGACCTGATTTCTCAAGAATATACCTATAAGCATAAGCTGTGATTGCAAAGCCAAAAGGAACTTTAACTCCTTTTTTTCCTAGATTTTGGTACATCTCACCAAGAGATGCATTCTTACCTCCAACATAAGGAATATCCTCTATTCCAATCTCATCAAACCACATTATAAATTTTTTTTCTTTAGAAACCATGTTTTTTCTTTCTCCTAATTTTATAAATATATTTAGAAATAAATAAGAATAAAGGATTTATAAATAATTTGGTTTAGCGAGCACCGGCGCCACCGCCGCCTCCACCACCACCGCCAAAGCCTCCGCCGCCACCGCCGCCAAAGCCTCCGCCACCACCAGCAGAACCCCCTGAACCAGAAAAACCACCAACTCCTGAGAAATCAGAGGATATAGATGAAAACCCCGAATAAGTGGCAACCATCTGATTGGATCTAATTTCTTGTGGCATAACTATTTCTAAAACTTTAGAGGTTTTTTTAGCGACTCCAAAAGCAGTTGCATAAACCATATATTCTTCCCAAAGAATAACATGTTGTGGAGGGTGCGCTCTCATTAAAGAAAAATCAGTAATATACTTTTTGAAATTAGTCCATTGAAGATTTTTTATTCTGCCCTCTTTTGAAAATTTCCCAAATATTAATCTAAATTTAAAAAGGCGTGGAATTAACAATAATATTACTGAACCAAGAATTGTTACTATAATAGACATGACAAATATTGCGCTATTAAAAAAGAATGAAAAAACAATAAATATACTAAAAATAGATGTTGCAATTATATATCCTTTTTGATCAAATAATTTGCTTTTTTTATTAAACCAACTGTCATATTCTGTATATATCTTTTGATATAGTACAGTAAAATCATAACCTTGAGCAATTATTTTTTTATAATTTTGTCTATAATCTTCTGAAAAGAGAGATTGACTTTTTAATCTTTTTTTTAATAAATCTAAATCGATTTCTCCTTCAGGATAATGTTTATTAAGAAATTTATCTATCTTCATTATATAACTTGGTAAATTTCCCAATTTTATTGATTTATTTCTTATTAAAAAATAATTGTCTTTTCTTTTTTCTAGATTATATTGTTTTTTCCATACTAAATACAAGATCGCAGAAGAAAACCAATCTTTTGAAAATTCACCGGTAATTAAATAATGGGCCTTTAATGGATCATCATCGCCCGGTAAATCTCTTTCATATATCCCAAGATAATTTACTTGTTCTGGAGAATAATCTCTTCCAAATATGAACCAGATAATTAGTAATATAACTACTAAAATCCCACTATACAATAAGAAATTTAATAACCAATCAGTGTTTGGTTCTTGTGATTTTATGCCCGGCATAAAATTTTGGTTGACTTTGCTATATTGGTTTAATCTTTGTTCTTCAAGAATTAACCTTTGTTCTTCTATTTGTTTCAATCTTGCTTCTTCGATTTTTAATCTTTGTTCTTCCTGCAGTTTTAATTTTTGTTCCTCTGCCTCTATTATTTGAGAAACAGTGTAATTAGATTGATAATAAATGTTATTCTGATCAAACCATTCTTTTGGCATTACTGCCAGAAGATATACAGTATCAAATTCATTTACTGCCCGCTCATACAATAAAACATTTCCATCTGTTTTGGCAAGATAATCTGAAGGGTAAAAAAAAGTTGTAACCTTATTTGCATCTCCAGGGAAAAACATAGAAATGTTAATATTTGTAGGCACCCCCATTTTATTACGATATATATCAAAACGTAATTGTGTGCCATCTAACAATCCTGATATCTCTTTTTCTAAATTATAATTAAAATAAGCAGTAACATTTATATTACAAAAATTTCCATCTAATATTAACTCGGGATATCCCGACAATGTATTTTTAGTTTTATAAGAAAAATTACAAGTTGCACCAACACAATAACCTGATGGATTCGTAATATCATTTGGTCTTTGAATAGATAATTGTGTTAAACAATCGTTTACAGTATAATCTATTTTTTCTGAAACTTCGATAATTCCTGAGGTGTTTAAAATATAATTTATGTCGTAATTATTAATTGCGTATTTCATCCTTGATGAAGTTATTGATTGATTTTGATTATATTTATCATATTCCTCTTGCCAATTTTGTTCTTGTTGTATTATCTGGACTTGTGTATAATTTACATCTTTATAACGATAAAGATTATCTTCTATAAACCAGGCCTTTGGCATTAGAATGTTTACTTCAATTATCTCATATGCTGCAACAGATTTTGAAATTGTTAACTTGCTTTCCGTTGCCGATGATTGATAGTTTCTAGAATGAATAAACCGCGTTGTTTGATTTAAATCTCCTGGAAAAGAAATTGAAATTTTGGTGTTTGTCGAAACGCTTGTCTTTCCTGGATAAACTTGATAATAGAATTGTGTTCCGTCTTCTAAAGCCCTAATCTGATGAACGAGATTATAATTAAAATTTGCAGTAACTGTTATATCACAAAAATTGCCCTTTAGTATTAATTCGGGGTCTCCAGATTCTGTGTTTGTTTGCTTGTATTCAAAGGAGCAAGCTGCGCCTTGGCAATAGCCGCTTGGATTTAGAATTTCTAGATTTGGCCTTTGAAGAAATAGCTCTCTATAACAGCCAGACAACTTATAATCTAACTTTTCAGAAACAGAAACTATCCCGGATTGCTCAAGAGTATAATTGATATCATAATTTGTTATTGCAAAAGACTTTGCAGAAATCGTTGGAAAGATTAATATTGAAAATATTAGAAATAACAAGACATAATTTCTTTTTAACATTATTTATTCCTTTTCAAACTTGTCCCAGGGAAAATCAATCCACTTGGTTACAACTTTACCATAATATTCTGGAGTAATTTTGTGATGCTCTTTGTTTAGAAAAATTGTTGCACACTTTACGCACTTTACTTTATATGTCTTTAAAAGATCTTTTAAAAAGATAAGGGTGTTACCAGAATCACAGATGTCATCAACAATCAAGACGTTCTTGCCTTTAAGAAGAGATTTGTCTGGAGCAATCAATAGCTTTAGCTCTTTTTGCTTCTTTTCTTCGTAAGAAGAAATAGAAACACTCATTATTTTCTTGGTTTTTAGAAGACGCGCAAATATTACTGCAGGAACAAGTCCACCAACAGAAACCCCGAGGATATAATCTACTTTAAATTTTGAGCTTTCTATCTTTCTAGAAATATCTTTACATAGCTTTTCTATTTCTTCATAGCTGTAGTTTATTATTTCCATATTCTCACTTAGATTATTTCATTTTTTAATCTGTCGTACCTTTTGTATTTCTTTGTTTTCTTTTCGGATTTGAAATGTATTGCTTTTTGTGGGCAGAAATTGTAACATCTTGTGCAGAACATACAGTTGTTGCCAAAAACAACTTTGCCTTTTTCTTTCTTTACTGTTATGTTTTTTGTTGGGCAGTGTTTCTCACAAAGACCACAGTAGTTACAAGCAACTCTATCCCAATACCAACGACGATTGTTTTTATGAAGTATTTTAAAAAAAACAAATTTCGCTATTGGAGAAATTATGGATAAAATTATATTTGCTTTTTTAAACTTGGATTTGCCAGAAATTAAAATATCAAAGTCTTGCGTTATCTTTTCTTGATTGTTATTAATAATTAAATCTATTTGCTCTTTTGTTTGAGTGTCTCTTCTAAACAAAAAACTATCGTTACTGGGCGTAACATAAAAGAAATTAGAAATCACATCATAGTTTTTCTTCTTTAAAATCTTCTCTAGAACATTAAAGCTTGCGCCTGCGCTTGCGCCACCAGTTGCAAACAGAAGAACCGGTTTGTCTTTAACCTCTGGTAGCTTTTTTACAAAATCTATAACCATGTCTGGCGGATAAAAAGCATATACTGGAAAGCCAAGCATTAGAAAATCATACTTTCCTTGGCTAGAAACAACTTCTGTATTTTCGATTTTAAAAAGATCAACAGAAACATTTGCTTTCTTGTAGTTCTCTTGAAACTCTTTTGCAACAAAAGCAGTGTTGCCAGTTCCTGAAAAATAATAGATTGCGCCTTTTCCTGGTTTAAACTGTTTTAACTGTATAGTCATAAATTAACAAAGAATAAAAGTGTTTTTAAATCTATATCTGCCACACCCGTTAAAATTATTTATTTGTTTGGAATTGGGCAAATTTGTTTTTCAGATATTTCGGTGTTTTCTTTTTTAGTGCCTATATCTAATAAAATTATCTTTTTATCTAAATATCCTTTTAAATCAAAGGATAACTGAGCTTGACAATCAACAGATAAATCACAAACCTTATTTGAACACAATAATTTTTGGTTAATTTTACAAAGTTCATAATTGAATGAATAATCTAAAATTGATTGATCTGAAATCTTTTTTATATTTAAATGGGTTGTTTTAATTTTATTTACCCCGTCTTCATTAACAACTTGCAAAAAAACTAAAAAAGAGTTGTCTACATCTGCATTAATTTTTAGTGTTTTATTGGTTGGCAAACTTATAATTTTATTTTTGGTAAATATATCGGCCTTTATATCAATGGCACTAGAATTTATTAAATTATATTTTGTTGAATCGCCAGCAATAATATTTTCTAATTCCGAATATATTTCATTAATCTGCTGTTCTGTAATATTATCTGTTACAACATAATATAGGGGTTGAGCAGAAACAAAACTATTATCTAATTTTAGATTTATACTGTTACCGGTAGTAATCAATAAATTGTCTGATAAAATATTAGACTCCATAACTGTGGAATTTAATTTACAAATTCCCTCTTTCTTTATAAATTTCCATTTACTATCATTTAGATTAATGGAATTTGGTTGACCAATCGTTTTCCCTAACTGAGAATCGCATATTGTTGCCTTTTCTTGTAAATCATCACATTTGTAACACAGATTTTCTGTAGAATAGATTTTATCATCAATTTTTATGTCTACTCCGTTTTTTTGATAAGGACTAAATCCATCTCCACAAGAAGAACAATCATAAGCCATTTTTGGGGATAAATCTTCAAAGTAATAACTTGTAAAATCAGAAGTAACAAATTTAGAGATTTGATCAACAGCTAAATCAACATCCTTTGTGGTAATTGGTATTATATTTTCATAATGCGATTTATATTTTGGATAGTCTATGTTGTGCGAAAAAATATAGTATTTAGAATCTAATGAAACACACACTTCTCCTGATAAAACACCATTAAAAACATCTTCGATATTATTTGCATAGTTGTTTTCTATAGAAATGTTATCAGGAATTGTATAAATATAACCGTCTTTTGTTTCTTTTGGTTTAATTTCAGGGACATTTTCTAAATATACCTTTGGGCACTCTCCTTTTGATTTATTACAATTAAGAACTATTTGAATTTGACCGTAACCATTATTGGGGTAATTATCAAATAAATATAAATTATTATAATGAGTTGATTTGTTTTTTTCTAGGGTTTTACTATCCCCTTTTTCATCTATATAATAAAGATTAAAATAATAGTTTGAATTATTAGAATCCTCAAAATATAATATTACATGCTTTGTTCTATTAAACAAAATATTATCCAAAAAATTGTTATTTTTTTGGGCGGTTAATTTTAAGATTTCGCCGGTTTTTTGCTTACTCCAATCGTTAAAATTATATTTAGTTATATAATTTATTTTTTTTTCATACTTACTAATTAAATCATTTGCTAAATTATTAAATATAAAATATTGTACTGTAGTGTGCTCAGCTGTAGAAGATCCGTAAGCCGAATATAAAATAGATGACGGATTAATTGGGGTTAATAATAACTCTTCAACATCCTTGTTTTGTATATTAATGTTTCTTATATTAGTTATATTATAATCTACGGTTCTATCTGAAACATCAATATTTTCAAAATTTATTTCATATAATCCTAGGCCATCAATTGATTTTATAGAGGAATTATCGGAAAATCTAAATCTCCAAATTTGTGTTGATGCCAGAAAGGTTTCTTCTGACTGATCAGACATTAATAAATCATATGTGCTAATTTCTGTATTATCCAAACTTTTCTCTAAACTATTAAATCTCTTTGGAACCAGTAAAAATGAATTTAAGCAATTTCCATAATATACTAAAATATTATTTGAGAATTCTGTTAAAAATTTTAATTTTTGATTATTCTCGTCCTTAATTAGATTATTATTGTAATTGATATAGTCCAATAATCTAAATTGATAATATGTTTTATTATTTAATACATATTTGTGATATTGCTTATTTGTTATATCTGAAATAAATTGATCGACTAATTTTTCAGATAATTGATTATCAAAATCAATAGTGGTTGTAATTATGATATACTTTTGATAACCCGCGGGTATAGAATTCATTAAATTCTCTTGTATCTTATTTAACTTTGCGTTTGCGTCTTTTTCGTCTATTGATAATATTTCATTTAATTCTTTTATAGGATATGAAACTTCTGATTGTTCAATCATACAATTGTTATCTATACAACGCGGTTTAAATTTAAGATTGCCTAGAACAATTATTTTATCTGAATTTTGCAATAAATTTATTTTTTTACTCATTGCTATCCTTAATTGATCTTGATCACAATAATATTTACCATAATCGCAAGTATAATCCATTATATCGTGATCATTCCAAGAAAACAATAACTTATTAAGATTATTTTGATAATAATATTCGCTACCAGTGTACCCGATTCTCCCATATTCGCTTAAACAAGTGCCTTTTAATATTTGCTCAGGAACTACGGCATTTGGAGAACAGGTTTGATTAAGCAAATAGTTGTTAATATAGATTTGATTTTCTAATACTTCGCTATTTGAAACATTTTGTGTATTAGTGTCTCGAGACAGATTATAGATATCTAAGAAATGGCTTAATACATTAAAATAAGAGGGTGATGATGTAGAGGTTTTTTTATATTTCTGGCTTTGTTTTTCTGAAAAATTAGTATTTTCTCTTAATGAAATAATTTCCTTTATATTTGATTTATTATAAGATTTGGAAGATTCTAAATATTCCGCTTCTAAATTTTTAAGATATTTTTCTGTAATTTTTACATAATCTCCAGCAACTCCATACGCCTCTATAAAGTATTTTCTATTTCTTGCAGAATCACAAATTATTCCGTCCCAAAATTTAGAATCTCCATCATATGTTCTATAATCCATCCAAACTTTAAAATTGCCATTTTCCCCCCAATCCGTGCCCCAAGAATTTCTAATCATCCAATATTTTTTTCCTGTTTTTTCATCTACACCCCAACCATACAATAAAACTGCGTGATTTGCCCGGGTGTCTGAATCAATGCCATACAAACTACCGTTGCCTGATATAATTGCATCAAAAGATATTGGTTTCCAAACTCCCGCTTTATAATTTTGAAGGCTTGGCAAAAAATTTATAGATAATGCTATTGGACTGTTGGTAATTTTTAATAACTTCATTAATCCGGCATTTACGGAATCTACATCTCCTGCTTTACATTCTTTTGTTAAATCTATAGTAAAATAATTAGATACAAAATATTTGTAATCTATATCATTATAATTAATTACCTCCGTCTTCTCAGAGGATTCGTCTGCAAAATTTGGACAAATGACAGAATAAGATTTATTTGGGTAATCCGCGATTTTTTTTAATGCAGAATTATCATATTCTTTTTTATTATTAAATTCACAAGAATCCATTGCTACATATTTTAATTCAGAACTAGCTGCAACAGCCGGTACACCTAATGGGACTGTTGATTCAGAAGTTATTTTATATAGATAAGTATAAAGATTTATTATGGCCAATGAAATCTTTTTCTTAAAAGTGGCAGCTATTGCTGATTGGTTATAAAAATCAGGCGATTCATTCATTAATACTGAGCTCAAAATATTATTATTATAATTTAGAGTTAGGGGCGATAAATACTTTCGATATTTTGAACCCCCACATCCAAAATTATTTAGCTGACTTGCAATATATTGTTCAGATAAATTTAATCTCGTATTGTAATTACTATAAATATGTGATTCCAAAAGACCAACTGTGCTAAATGCTGTACATGATCCACAAATTTGCTGGTCTTTAGGGGGTTTACTGGCCGGTATTTCAAATTCGGTTTTATATTCTGGGGGGTAATCTAGATTTGCAGGGCAAGTATAAATATAATTGTGTGGATTTTTTATTTGTTCATTAAGAAAATCGGCAATTTCTTCCTTTGTTTTGTTATCAAAGTAATCTTCAGGGTATCCTATTATTTTTAAATTCTGAGCTACAGCGCTATGCCAACTATATCTGCCTTGTGAATCAAAAGCATATTTTAAATATGTTTTCGCCTCATTTGCACTTTTAATTACCTCAACGGTTTTTAATTTTGTAGGATAACAAGATTTCATTAACTCAGAACTTTCATCTGTATCAAAGGTAATTTTTTTCCCTGTTTTTTCAGATAAATAGTTATAAAATCCATCAATTGTAAATGATTTGGTTTTCCCATTCTCACAGATTTCAAAACCATAACTATGGCCTCTTAGATTACCAATACAAGCACAAGTAAATTTTGGTAAATTTGTTTTTCTAAAATAATCATTTGGATCGTATGGATATTTATAATCAAATTTATTACTTAAATTTGAATAGGTGTTACATGGTTGATTATTTGTACCAATCTTTCTATCAAAATCTGTGTATTCGTTTGGGCCCTCATTTACTGAAAAACTTAGTGTAGATAATCCAGTCAAACTGCTTTTTTGGGGATTAATTTCTAAAAGGTTTAAATCTTCTATTTGATTATTTGATGAATTTAAATCTATATCCAAATAATCTATAAATCTATCACTTAAGACATCATCCAAGGTTAATCTTATTCCTTGAATATCGACGGGCGTTAATTCCTCAGGATATTCTTTAACTCCAGATATAAGATTTCTGGCATCTTCTGAAGACCTGGAATCGAGATACCTTTTATATTCTGAATTTCCTGCTCGCCAAGTTTCATTTGTGGCTTCTAGATAAATATTTAATTTGTCCGTATCTATTTTGCCATTTTTATCGTAGATGTCTTCTATATTTAAATCATAAAGAAATTCACCTTTTAAAATTTGATTTTCGGGTATTTTTTTATTTGAATTATTATAAATCAGAAATAGCATAACTAAAATAATCAATATAAAAAAAAATGTTACAAATTTACCGATAGTATTAATTTTTGGATGTCTTTTTTTAATAGACATAATTATTTCTCCTTTTCATATATTAATTATTTATCCCACATTAGTTTTTTAAAGGGTGTTTCGCATTGGACAACCACCCCCGAAACCCTTAAATACTGTTTTTGGTACTATTATTATTATGACTACAAAATATGTTGTTAAAAAATCTAAATCTAGAAAACTTAAAGAACCAATGATTGATTATTACCCTACTGGTAGCGAAGTGTTCTTTATAAGAGACATACTTGAAAAATATCCTGAAGCAATCATGAAAGAAAAAGAACTTGAAAAAAAGGTT
>Ga0209717_1001073_pt1 | contig 30951 bp, 28 predicted proteins | sample AD_UKC048_MetaG_FD_184418 | JGI IMG/M metagenome (GOLD analysis project Ga0209717, IMG submission 184418) | Active sludge microbial communities of municipal wastewater-treating anaerobic digesters from USA - AD_UKC048_MetaG (SPAdes) (version 2) | ecosystem: Engineered > Bioreactor > Anaerobic >...
AGTTGGAGTGATGGTAAATGCATCCCCGCTGCAAATAGTATTTGTTATATTAGCCACGGCAGGCTTCGGGTTGACAGTAACTGTAACCGTAAAGGGCATCCCAGTACAGCTGCCATATCTGGGAGTAACGGTGTACACAACGGTGACAACAGAGTCTGTGGTATTGGTCAACGTGTTACCTATGGCGGAAAGATTCGTCCCCGCTGCTTCCCCTGTAATTTCCGGTACATTGGGGCTGAGCCAGGAATAGGTAGTTCCTGCGGGGACCACCCCATCGGTACCGTTGACCGGAGTTATGGAGAAAGCAGCGCCGCTGCAGATGCTGGTTGTGAAATTATTCACCGAAGGTCCGGGATTCACGGTAACAGAAACGGTAAACGTATCTCCAATGCAAGTGCCGGTTGAAGGCGTGATGATGTACACCACGTTTATGGCAGCATTGGTGGTGTTGGTCAGGGTTCCTGAGATATTGGCAGTATTGTTTCCAGCCGCAGCGCCGGTGATTCCGGCAACCACGGGAGCAGCCCATGAATAGGTTGTTCCTGCGGGAACAACACCGTTGGTAGTATTAACCGGGGTCACTGTGAAGCTGTTTCCGCTGCATACTGTAGCTGACATATTATTTATGGAAGGCACGGGCTTAACATAAATGTTGACGGAGAATGTTGTTCCGGTGCATGACCCTGACGAGGGTGTAACTGTATAGGCAACAATAGACCCATAGTTGGTGATATTGATCAATGTACCGCTGATAGTCGTGGTATTGGTTCCCGCTGCTTCACCGGTAACAGCGGCCACATTGGGAGCCGGCCATGAATAGGTTGTTCCGGACGGAACATTACCGTTGACCGCATTGACCGGTGTTACCGTAAAGGTCTGTCCGCTGCAGATGGTATCGTATATGGCGGTTATCGCGGGTTTGGGGTTTACGGTCACCGACACGGTGAAGGTATCTCCGGCACAGGTGCCGGCGTTGGGGGTGATCACATAGGTCACATCTAAGGGGGCATTGGTGGTATTTGTCAGTGTTCCTGTTATAGTAGTGGCATTTGTTCCGGCGGCAGCGCCTGTGATCCCGGTAACTACGGGAGCCAGCCATGAGTAAGTGGTACCGGCAGGGACAATACCGTTGGTACCGTTGGCGGGTGTGAACGTAAAACTATTTCCGCTGCAGGTTGATGTTGTATAGTTCGTAATGTTGGGCTTAGGTTTAACTGTAATGGTCACCGTGAAATTATTCCCGGTACATGAACCTGCGGTAGGTGTGACGGTATATATGACACTGATGTTCGCATTGGTTGTATTGGTCAGCGTACCACTGATAGTATTGGCATTGGCGCCGGCGGCAGTTCCGGTGATGCCCGCAACCACAGGGGCAGTCCAGGAATAGATGGTATTGGCAGGCACTATGGTCGTAGTTGGAGTGATGGTAAATGCATCCCCGCTGCAAATAGTATTTGTTATATTAGCCACGGCAGGCTTCGGGTTGACAGTAACTGTAACCGTAAAGGGCATCCCAGTACAGCTGCCATATCTGGGAGTGACGGTGTACACGACGGTGACAACAGAGTCGGTGGTATTGGTCAGCGTGTTTCCTATAGCGGCGAGGTTAGTTCCTGCGGCTTCCCCTGTGATTTGTGCGACATTGGGGCTGGGCCATGAATACGTTGTTCCGGCCGGTATCATCCCATCGGTACCGTTGACCGGTGTTATCAGGAAGGCAGCGCCGCTGCAGATGCTGGTCGTGAAATTATTCACCGAAGGTCCGGGATTCACGGTAACAGAAACGGTAAACGTATCTCCAATGCAAGTGCCGGTTGAAGGCGTGATGATGTACACCACGTTTATGGCCGCATTGGTCGTGTTGGTAAGTGTTCCGGAGATATTAGCGGCGTTGTTTCCTGCTGCAGTACCGGTAATGCCGGCAACAACTGGAGCCGTCCATGAATAGGTTGTTCCTGCCGGAACAATCCCGTTGGTGATATTTACCGGGGTCACGGTGAAGCTGTTTCCGCTGCATACTGCAGCAGATATGTTGTTTACAGCAGGTACGGGCTTAACATAAATGTTGACGGTAAATATAGTTCCGGTGCATGTACCGGATGAAGGTGTAATAGTATAGGGAACATTAGCAGCGGCATTGGTGGTGTTGACCAGTGTACCGCTGATATTGGCTGCATTGGTTCCTGCTGCTTCACCGGTAACGGCGGCCACATTGGGAATCGGCCATGAATAGGTTGTTCCGGCGGGAACAGTGCCGTTGACTGCATTAACCGGCGTTACCGTAAACGTCTGTCCGCTGCAGATGGTGTCGTATATGCTAGTAATAACGGGTTTGGGGTTTACAGTCACCGAAACGGAGAAAGTATCTCCGATACAGGTACCGGCGCTGGGGGTAACCACATAGGTCACCGTTATCGGGGCATTGGTGGTATTAGTCAGTGTCCCGGTGATATTGGTGGCATTTGTTGCGGATGCAGCGCCTGTAATTCCGGCAGCAGCAGGCGCCGGCCAGTTGTACCTTGTTATCGCAGGAATAATACCATTTGTTCCGTTTACGGGAGTGAATAAGAAGCTGTTTCCGCTACAGATTGATGTTGCATAGTTTGTATTGCTGGGCTTAGGGTTAACGTTAATGGTCACCGTGAAAGCATTGCCGGTGCATGATCCTGCAGTGGGTGTTACCGTATATATGACACTGATGTTTGCATTGGTTGTATTGGTCAGCGTACCACTGATAGTATTAGCATTGGCGCCGGCGGCAGTTCCGGTGATGCCCGCAACCACAGGAGCAGCCCAGGAATAGATGGTATTGGCAGGCACTATGGTTGTAGTGGGAGTGACAGTGAACACATCACCGCTGCAAATGGTATTGGTAATATTAGCCACGGCAGGTTTCGGGTCGACAGCAACAGTAACTGTGAAAGGCGCTCCTGTGCAGCTGCCCCATTTGGGCGTAACGGTGTACACTATATTGACTGCCGAATTGGTGGTATTGGTCAGCGTGTTTCCTATAGCGGCGAGGTTAGTTCCTGCGGCTTCCCCTGTAATTTGTGCGACATTTGGGCTGGGCCATGAATAGGTGGTTCCGGCCGGTATCATCCCGTCGGTACCGTTGACCGGAGTTATGGAAAAAGCAGCGCCGCTGCAAATGCTGGTCGTGAAATTATTCACCGAAGGTCCGGGATTAACGGTAACAGAAACGGTAAACGTATCTCCAATGCAAGTGCCGGTTGAAGGTGTGATGATGTACACCACGTTTATGGCCGCATTGGTAGTGTTGGTAAGTGTTCCGGAGATATTAGCGGCGTTGTTTCCTGCTGCAGTACCGGTAATGCCGGCAAGCACAGGAGCCGTCCATGAATAGCTTGTTCCGGCAGGAACAATCCCGTTGGTGGTATTTACCGGGGTCACGGTGAAGCTGTTTCCGCTGCATACCGTGGTAGACATATTATTTATAGAAGGCACAGGCTTGACATAAACACTTACGGTGAATGCTGTTCCGTTACAAGTTCCGGCTGAGGGTGTAACGGTATAGGCAACATTGGCAGCGGCATTGGTGGTGTTGACCAGTGTGCCACTGATCGTCGAGGCATTGGTTCCGGCTGCTTCACCGGTAACAGAAGCCACATTGGGAGCCGGCCATGAATAGGTTGTTCCAGCCGGAACAATACCGTTGACCGAATTGGCAGGAATTACCGAAAAGGTCTGTCCGCTGCAGATGGTATCGTACATCATGGTGATAGCGGGCTTGGGATTGACGGTCACCGTTACGGAAAAGGTATCGCCGATACAGGTACCGGCGTTGGGGGTAACCACATAGGTCACCGTTATTGGTGCATTGGTAGTATTTGTCAGCGTTCCGGAGACACTGGTTGCATTTGTTCCGGATGCAGCGCCCGTAATTCCGGCAACGACAGGCGCCGGCCAGTTGTACCTTGTTGTCGCGGGAACAATGCCGTCAGTTCCATTGACGGGAGTGAACGAAAAACTGCTGCCGCTGCAGATGGATGTCGAATAATTTGTAATGTCGGGCTTGGTGGTAACATTAATGGTCACCGTAAAGGTATTACCGGAGCAAGAACCTGCTGTAGGTGTGACGGTATAAACGACACTGATGTTTGCAGTGGTTGTATTGGTCAGCGTACCGCTGATAGTATTGGCATTGGCGCCGGCGGCAGCCCCGGTGATGCCGGCAACTACAGGGGCTGCCCACGTGTAGGTAGTATTGGAAGGCACGATAGTCGTGGTGGGTGTGATGGTAAATGCATCACCGCTGCAAATGGTATTTGTAATATTGGTTACGGCAGGCCTGGGGTTGACAGTGACCGTAACCGAAAACGTCGTCCCTGTGCAGTTTCCTGATTTTGGGGTGACGGTGTACACGACATTGATCGGGGCATTTGTGGTGTTGGTCAGTGTTGCTCCAATATTCGCGGCATTGCTTCCTGCCGCATCCCCGGTGATTCCGGCAATATTCGGGTTGGGCCATGAGTAGGTAGTTCCTGTGGGTACAATGCCATTGATCCCATGGGCAGGAGTATACAGGAATGAACCTCCACTGCATAGTGAGATGCTGGTATCTGCTATGGACGGCATTGGGTTGACAAGGACATTGACTTTGAAAGTATCACCCGGACAGTTTGCATTGATCGGGGTAACGATGTACGGCACATTAATGGCTGAATTGGTGGTATTGGTCAGTGTCCCGCTGATCCCGGAAGCATGGTTTCCGGCTGCAGTGCCTGTGATGCCCGGGACATTGGGCGCGGCCCAGGAATAGGTAGTTCCTGCCGGTACGGTGTCAAAGCCTGCATTGACCGGTGCATAAATAAAAGGCACTCCGCTGCAGGCAGAAATGGTATGATTACCAATAGAAGGAAGGGGTGTTACCGTCAGCATAGTTACAAAAACACTGTCACACCCACCGGGTATGGCAAAGGTATCCAGATGCGCTCCCGGAGTGCTATACGTGTGCCCGTTAATGGTATAGGTCTGACCCTGGCAGATCGTCTGCGGATTGGTGACTGAAGGAATCTGATCCACAGTAAGTGTGTGTGTGATGGTATCTTTGCAGCCGTTAAAAAATGTAACCACTAATGAAACATTATAATTGCCGGCAGTTAAATAGATATGAGACGGGTTTTGCTCTGTGGAGCTGTATCCGTCGCCAAAGTCCCAGCGCCAGTTGCTGATGCTGGCCGGAAAGTTGGCCTGTGTTGTGGAATCATGGAACTCAATGATGCCCGGACAAATATGCGTGTATCCAAAATCGGGAAACAGTGGCGTTTGTATTCCCCATGTAAAATTCTGGTAAATCTCAGAGGAATAGGTATAAGCAGAAATACAGGTAAAGGTGCCCGGGAACACTATTACACAATAACCTTCTGCTCCACGCAGGCAGGTATCATTGATATAGGTCATGTTACCAGAAGTATAAATAACACTGTATTCAGCGGAAAAACTCACCGTCACAGGTATGGTTGAGGCTCCGAGAGAAGAGAATAGCAATACTGGGTTCGTCACAGGTTGAGAGAAGCAGATGGTGGTTACTCCGCCTGCGCCAAAATTTGTTGCAGGAACCGTGGTATTAGGCGGTCTGTCTGGAAATCCTGAGAAAGCGGAATTCCAATTAAAAATTCCACCTGTGAAAAAAATGTTATAATTGGATGTCAGCGTCAGGCCAAACAACTGTCCATTATTGTCGATGGTTGAAGTTGCTGTATTGGTATTTCCCTGATTTGTCCAGGTCGCCCAGTTATAACCATAACAATTCTGAGCAATGGCTGAATATTTAAACGTTGTGAGTAACAGCGCAAGAAATATCAGCGTAGTTTTGAATAAAACAGAATTAAAACTGAAAAAATTTTTTCTGACTGATCTATAAAGGGTAAATTTTTTTTTCATAAACAAAAAATTAAAAATCACAATGCTTTGTCGGGTTAGTTTCAAATGTCTTTTTGTTTATCTCTTAGAGTGTCTGTTCATCCTTCAAATACATTATTAAAAAACACATAATTAAAACACACAATATATAAATTCATTAGGTATGAATTTTCAAAAGTAATTCAAATTTTGTTTTTTTTCAAAATAATGATAAAAAAATGCAACCATATACAAATATATTCAAGAGAAAAGTGCATACTAATAAACATTTTTGTGTGACATTCCTGAATAATTTAAAAAACGTAATTCATATCACCAGTATTTGGTTTAAAGATTAAAAAGAAAGAAAAAGAATGCCTGTTTTTTCCTGCCTGGCTGAAAGTGGCAGTGCGACTTCCCGGTGGCTGAGGCCACCTAAGGCGGCTTAAGCTCCCAACGGTGGCTGAGCGGAGTCGAAGCCACCGTCAATAGCTTCTGCTCAAGCTGAAAGTGTTAGCGCGACTGCTCCGCAGGAGCTCCTGCGGAGCGCGAAAGGCATCCGCTGCCGTCAGCCGTGCTACCACTACAGCCCCGGATTTAGTGATAAGATGACTGCCATAAGCGCAGGACCAGCGCGCAGTCATCTTATCACTTGTATTTATATATTTGAGTTTAACGTGCCTGTGATGAGAAGTTCTGAAAATTAATATCTTTGCACAAAAAATTTCAATGGCACAAGAACCTGATGTCTGGACAGAAGTTATAAAACCCCAGACCAACTGGTTTAATTTTCATCTAAAAGAAGTCTGGAGGTATCGCGACCTGCTGATGTTATTTGTCCGCAGGGATTTTGTTTCGGTATACAAGCAAACCATACTCGGTCCTTTGTGGTATCTGGTGCAGGCGTTGTTAACAACGATAACATATACAATAATATTTGGCCGTGTAGCCAAACTGCCGACGGACGGCATTCCGCAATCTTTGTTTTATATGGCCGGCATAGTTTGCTGGGGCTATTTTTCGACATGCCTGACCAAGACGTCGAATACGTTTGTCAATAATGCAGGCATTTTTGGTAAGGTCTATTTTCCACGTCTCACGGTCCCTGTTTCTATTGTGATTTCTAACCTGGTAAGTTTCGGGATACAATTGCTTATGTTTTTCGGATTTATGGTGTATTTTTATTTCCAGGGGATGCCTGTCCGTCTGAATACCACATTATTCCTTTTCCCATTATTGATCCTTTTGATGGCGGGAATGGGCCTTGGCCTCGGGATCATCATATCTTCGCTGACTACCAAATACAGGGATCTGCAATACCTGGTGACTTTTGCGGTTCAGTTGCTCATGTATGCCACACCGGTAATTTTTCCACTGTCCTTTTTCGGAGGAACTTTGCGAACCCTTGTTTTGCTTAATCCGATGACTTCGATAGTAGAGTCTTTCAAATATGCTTTTCTGGGGTCAGGGACATTCAGCTGGCTATACCTCGGGTATAGTGCGGCTTTCACCCTTGTGGTGCTGCTTGCCGGCATAGTATTGTTTAACCGGATTGAACGGAATTTTATGGATACGGTATGATCAGAATTTTTATTAATTTTGTAAACTGCTTATCCCCTTTAAACAAGTCCGCATTAAATTCAATGAATATGAGTCTGAATCTGATAATAGTTTATGTTTTAAATTTGAGAATCCTCATTCCACTCCGTTCCATTTAACCTGCCTGCCGTAACGGCAGTTCAGGCAGGTCAGTGAGGAATCTTAGCGATCAGGGATAATATGAATAAGTATACAGACAAGGAAATAAAGATAAAATTGAAGTCCGTTTTCTGGGATCATAATATTACTTCTGAAGATTTGTTCGGTATTTTTACGGGTAAAAAAAAGAATGTGGGTTCGGTGAATCGTGTAATTATTTATTACCGTTTATTGAACTCCTACGATTGGTATACGCTGCTGAAAATGGTACCATCCGGAAAATGGAAAGAAATGCTATCAGATCCCGTCCTGGAAAATCTCTTCCCCAAAAGCTTAAAGAAAAAATATTCTTATGCACGCCGAGTATTATACGGATAAACTATATCCCCTGCAGGATAAGTTTTTGAGAATGCTGAACAACATGGATACCGATTTTTATTTAACCGGCGGAACAGCATTAAGCCGTTTTTACCTGCAACACCGTTACTCTGATGATCTGGATTTTTTTGCGAACGGGTCTGAACATTTCAGAGAAAATATAACCGCTATCATTAAAGGCATGGATGTAAAGTGTGAAATAGGGGCAAGGGATGAGATGTTTGCCCGTATTTTTGTAAACCAGGGAGATTGTACCCTGAAGATCGATTTTGTGAATGATGTTCCTTTTCATTCAGGCACATTTAACAAAACCCGTATTTTTAAAAAGGTTGACAATCCTTTGAATATTTTATCCAACAAAGTTTCGGCATTGCAGCGCAATAGTCCGAAAGATATCGCCGATATCGTTTTAATCAGTGAAAGGTTTCATTTCAACTGGGTAGAAATTATTGAAGATGCACAAAAAAAAGATCTTTGGGTGAATCCTTTAGATGTGGCAATGATCATGGAATCCTTTCCGGTAAAACAGCTCAATGAGGTAAAATGGATTTCTATGCCGGATTTGGACCTGTTCAGTAAAAATATTAAAATACTAATAAAGGATATTGTTAAAGGAAAAACGAACTCATTGTGCAAATTAAAACAGGATGGCAAGTGAGAAGGTGAAAGGGAAAAGGGAGACTGTTGAAGTGTTGAAATGGTTAAATGTGTCAAATAGTTAAATAGTTAAATAGTTAAAATGGTCAAATGGTCAAATGAGCCAAATAGTTATTAGTCAAATAGGTTAAATAGGCTAAATGAGTTAAATGGTTGTTAGTTAAATAGCTAGATGGGGCAAATGGTCAAATGTTCATAGGGTTAAGTGGTGACAAAAAGCGAAATTATTAATAGTATTAAGGGAGGCGAAAATCAAAAGATTGAGCTTAAATCATCTTTTGGCAAGAGCGTTATTGAAACCGTAGTGGCTTTTTCGAATGCAAGCGGAGGCAGAATTATTATGGGGTGCTACAAATGGTCTCAGCGTTATTTTTGTCAACCCTGCCTGCCGTTCGGCAGTTCAGGCTGGCTTTGCGCGCCTTAGTTGTAAAAAAAAATAGAACCACGAAGTCGCACGAAGGGTATTCACGAAGGGACACAAAGGGGAAATTTTAAAAAAAATAACATAAAAAACATACTTTTGTCAACTTTTGCGCGCCTTAGTGGTAAAAAAAAAGATAACTACGAAGTCCGCCGCGGCGGACACGAAGTACATTCACAAAGGGACACAAAGAGGAATTTAATAAAAATAAATATCAAAAAAATATGCTTTATGCAGACCTTTGAGTGCCTTAGTGACAACCCTGCCTGCCGTTCGGCAGTTCAGGCAGGCTTTGAGCGCCTTAGTGGTTAAAAAAAATAGAACCACGAAGTCGCACGAAGTACATTCACAAAGGGACACAAAGTGAAATAAAAAATTCATTATTTAACAACACATAATACGAAATATGTCCATTGTAATCCAGGTTGAACATCTCTCTAAGCAATACCGTCTGGGACAGATCGGGAGCGGAACGATCAAAGATGACCTTAGTCGTTTTTGGGCAAGGCTGAGGGGACAGGAAGATCCGACGCTCAAAATCGGGCAGTCGAATGTGCTGAATAGTAAGAGCCGGGGAGCCGAAAAAGGGGATGCGGAATATGTGTGGGCATTGAATGATGTTAATTTTGACGTGCAACAGGGCGAGGTGCTTGGCATTATTGGTAAAAACGGTGCTGGGAAATCCACGCTGTTAAAAATTTTATCGAAAGTTACGGCGCCCACCACCGGCAGTGTCCGGGTAAAAGGACGCATTGCCAGCCTGCTCGAAGTGGGTACCGGATTTCATCCTGAATTATCCGGCAGGGAAAACATTTTTCTCAATGGCGCCATATTGGGGATGACAAAATCCGAGATACGTGCAAAATTTGATGAAATTGTTGATTTCGCCGGCGTCGCAAAATATATTGACACCCCTGTAAAACGTTACAGCAGCGGCATGTATGTGCGTCTGGCCTTTGCCGTAGCAGCTCATCTCGAACCAGAGATTCTTGTGGTGGACGAAGTACTGGCCGTCGGGGATGCCGAGTTTCAGAAAAAAGCAGTGGGAAAAATGCAGGACGTGAGCAAAGATCAGGGCAGAACAGTACTGTTTGTGAGTCACAATATGACAGCCATTGAAACTTTATGCAAAAGAGTACTGGTTATGGAAAACGGAAAACTGGCATTTTCAGGCAGTGTGGATGAAGGGATTTCAAGATATTTTGAAAATGTGGAACGCAGGGAAAGCACCACCATCAGGGAAGGAGTGACCCGTATCCACCACGACCTGACAATTGACGATATACAGATCAACGGGAGCAGTTCCAATACCGTATACATTGATGCCCAAACGGATCATATAGATTTTTATGTGAAAGGCAGTCTGAATGAAAAAAAGCGCATGGCGCTGGAGGTCAGGATTTTTGATTTCAGGGATAACCTGCTGGCCTTTTTTTCGCCGGGGCACCTCTATGGCGAACTGAATACGTATGAGGCAGGGCCATTTGAGTTAAAAGAAAAATTCAATCTGCCGGTCAATATTTCAAAAGGTGAATATTATCTGAGTTTTCTGATTTCTCATCCCAATGTTGAAGTTTATGCACTGGAACACAGACATGTAAAACTGGTTTCCAAAGGTGTTGCCACAACCACCGGCTTTGAACTGGATTATAAAAACAGAGGCTTTATTATTTTAGAACGGGTCAAATAACACTTATCTTTAGGGTGAACAAAGCATATTATTATAAGTTGTATGAATACTGTATTAAAAATAATTTTTTGAAATGATATATAATAATAGGGAAATATGAAAAAAGCGCTTATTTCGGGTATAACAGGTCAGGATGGAAGTTACCTGGCAGAATTATTACTGGAAAAGAATTATATTGTGCATGGCATCATCAGGCGTTCGAGTTCTTTCAATACATTTCGGATCGATCATCTGTATAATGACCCGGAAATACTGAATAAACGGTTGTTCCTTCATTACGGGGATATGAATGATTCGTCCAGTCTGAACCGTATCCTCGAGAAAACCCGGCCGGATGAAATTTATAACCTTGCGGCACAAAGTCATGTACAGGTTTCTTTTGAAATGCCTGAGTACACTGCCGAAGCTGACGGTGTCGGCGCCCTGAGGTTTTTGGATGCCATTAAGGATGTGGGGGTTTCGTCAAAATTTTACCAGGCTTCAACATCTGAACTTTACGGACTGGCCCAGGCGGTGCCGCAAAATGAAAAAACGCCTTTTTATCCGCGCAGTCCTTATGCCGTGGCAAAACTTTATGCTTACTGGATCGTGGTAAATTACCGCGAAGCATACAATCTTTTTGCCTGTAACGGCATCCTTTTTAACCATGAAAGCGAAAGAAGGGGCAAGACCTTTGTCACACGGAAGATCAGTGTTTCCGTTGCCAATATCATGACGGGAAAAGATGAAATCCTGCTTTTAGGGAACCTTGATTCCCGGCGTGACTGGGGTTATGCCCCGGAATACATTGAAGGGATGTGGAGAATTTTGCAGCATGAAAAGCCCGAAGACTTTGTGCTGGCTACCAACGAAACACATACCGTACGCGAGTTTGTTGAGGAGGCCTTTAAAGTGCTTGGCGAAGAAATAACGTGGGCAGGGAGTGGTGTTGATGAAAAAGGATACTTAAAATCAACCGGAAAGATGGTGGTGGGGATCAATTCCCGCTATTTCAGGCCGACAGAAGTTGATTTGCTGATAGGCGACTACTCTAAAGCCAAAAGACTCCTGGGATGGGAGCCCGGGACTACGTTCAAAGACCTGGTAAGGATCATGGTGATGGCTGATTTTGAAAAAGCAAAAAAAAGAATATAGCATGGAAAAAAGCAGCAAAATATATGTTGCAGGGCATAACGGACTGGTAGGATCTGCTATTGTTCAAAACCTGAGGCAAAAAGGATATTATAATATCATCGGAAAAGATTTCCGGGAGCTTGATCTGCGTGATCCTGCGGCTGTAAACGCTTACTTTCAGATAGAAAAACCGGAATATGTGTTTCTGGCTGCGGCAAAAGTCGGGGGAATTGTGGCAAACAATACCTATCGTGCCGAGTTTATCTATGATAACTTAATGATACAGAACAATGTGATACATAATGCGTACCTGCACGGGGTAAAAAAATTACTTTTTCTGGGCAGTACATGTATCTATCCCGGGCAATGCCCCCAACCTATGAAAGAGGAATATTTACTTTCCAGCGAACTTGAATATACCAATGAACCCTATGCCATAGCAAAAATTGCCGGAATAAAAATGTGCGAAAGCTATAACATACAGTACGGAACCAATTTTTTAAGTGTTATGCCCACGAATTTGTATGGGCCCAATGATAATTTTGACCTTGAAAAAAGCCATGTTCTGCCTGCTATGCTGCGCAAGATACATCTTGCAAAGTGTTTGGAAGCTGCTGATTTTGCTGAAATAAGGAAGGACCTGACTTTAGAGCCCATAGAAAATGCGGACGGTAATTCATCAACAGGAGAAATCATGTTGATCCTGGAAAAATACGGCATTAGGAAGAATAATGATGATGAAAAAACAAGTGTTGAAATCTGGGGCAGCGGCGAACCGCTGCGGGAATTTTTGTGGAGCGGGGAAATGGCAGACGCCTGTGTATTTATCATGGAAAAGGTTAATTTCTCTGATGTGGCAGGCAGTTGCAATGGCGGAATCCGAAATACCCACATCAACATTGGCACCGGCAGGGAAATTCCCATTAAAAACCTGGCATATCTGGTCAAAGAAACCATCGGCTTTGCCGGAGACTTGTTTTTTAATAAAGCAAAACCCGACGGCACCATGCGGAAACTCACCGATACCACAAAACTCAATGCGTTGGGATGGAAACACAGCATTGATATTGAACAGGGCATTAAAATGATGTACGACTGGTACAGGGAAAGACAATTAATAAAACAGGACGATCATTGATATGGAAACGATAAAAATTGACTTTGTGGATTTCTATCCCAATTTTGTAAAAAACAATAATGAACTCTATAATGCATTGGCTGAAAAATTCAATCTACAGATAAGTTCATCGCCGGATTATATTATTTATTCATGTTATGGTAATGAACATTTGAAATACGATGGTATAAAAATATTTTTTACCGGGGAGAACCTGGTGCCTGACTTTAATTTTTGCGACTATGCCATAGGATTTCACTTCATTGATTTTGAGGACAGGTATCTCAGGCTGCCGCTGTCGGTAATCAGGGGATCATATAAAAACATTGCCGACAAAAAAATTGACCGCGAAAAAGCATTGAACCGTAAATTCTGCAATTTTGTATATTCAAACCAGGGTAACGCTCATCCGATACGAAACAAGTTTTTTAATGAACTGTCGAAATATAAGAAGGTTGATTCGGGAGGAAAGGCATTTAACAATATAGGAGGGGCTGTAGCAGATAAATTTGCTTTTATTGCTGAATATAAATTTACCATTGCCATTGAAAACTCAAGTGTGAACGGGTATGTCACCGAAAAGATCGTGGAGCCCATGTCGGTGAACTCGGTGCCGGTGTACTGGGGCAGTAAAAGTATAGGCGCCGATTTCAATACCGATGCGTTTGTTGTGATCAGGGACGACAGTGACGAAGCTATACGGGAAGCCATACAACGGATCAGATTTTTAGACCAGAATGATGATGAATACCTGAAGCTGCTGTCGCAGCCCTGGGTAAAACCCGGCCAATATGTAAATTTTGAAGAAACCCTTCAGCAATTTTTCGGACACATTGTATCGCAGCCATTTCATACGGCCGGACGAAGGGCCCTGAATGGATTTAATATGAGATATGTTGGAAAAATGATTAAGTTCTATGAGAGTGTTAAGAACAGGACGATAGATAATGAAATCAGTTTCAGGGAAATAATGAAATTATTATTAAGAAAGGTGAAAAGGAAAATGCCTCTATAATTAGTGTTTGTTCACAAACTCTAATTAGAGGAATTTGAAACTATGAAAAATACTGTTTTATTTATATTGTTGCATTGTTGTTGAAACCTTACTGTTATAAAAAATATTAGCGTGGTTTATGGTTTTAGAAACTCAGAAAATTTGTCATAAATGTAATAAAAAACAATAAATATATAGTTAAATGAAGTTTATTTTTGATTTAGATGGTACTATAACTGCACAGGAAACATTACCAGTTATAGCCAAGAAATTTCATTTGGAGAAAGAAATTTTAAATCTCACTAATGAAACCATAAAAGGTAATATTCCTTTTGTTGAAAGTTTTATCCGCAGGGTGCATGTTTTAGGGAAATTGCCGGTTTCTGAAATTTCAGATTTACTTTCAGGCGTCAGGTTACATAAAAAGGTTTTGAAATTTATTAATGATAATAAAGAGAATTGTGTAATAGCAACCGGCAATCTGGATTGCTGGATAGATAAACTTTCTTCAAAAATTGATTGTATTTGTTATAATTCTATTGCAAAAGTTGAGAATAACAAAGTAGTTTCTATCGAGTACATTTTGAACAAGGACGAAGTGGTTAATAAATATAAAGGAATGGGCGAGGAAGTGGTTTTTATCGGAGACGGAAATAATGATATGGAAGCTATGCGCATTTCTGATATTTCTATTGCGGCTGGGTTAATTCATTATCCTGCCAATAGTATTTTGACCGTTGCAGATTATTTAATTTTTAATGAGGAGGCGTTATGTCGTCAGTTAAATCAGTTGTTATAAGTTGTGCCGGGATAGGATCCCGTCTGGGTCTTGGACAAACAAAAGCGTTGATCACTCTGAACGGAAGATCTCTGATCAGGTGGCAGCTGGAGTTACTTAAAGATTTTGAAGATATTAGAATTGTTGTAGGGTATCAGGCAAATGACGTGATCAAAGAAGTTTTAAAAATCAGGAAAGACGTAATTTTTGTATATAATCATGATTATTTTAATACAAAAACAGGGGCAAGTTTTTATTTAGGAGCCAAAGATGCCAATGAATTCGTAATTGAATGGGATGGTGATCTTTTGGTTCATCCCGATGATATTTCAAAAATTTTGAATGCTAACGATGAATTTATTGGATATTCAGACATTGTTTCAGACGAAGCAGTATTTGTTAAAACCAATAATAAAGGAGATGTTTTATCTTTCTCCAGAGAGCATGGAGATTACGAATGGACAGGCCCTGCATGTATAAGAAAATCAAAACTTCAATTCACCCGGGGCAATGTTTTTGAACAGCTTGAACCATATTTGCCAATGAAAGGTCTGAGGGTAAGAGCTTATGACATTGATACTTACGATGATTATAAAAGAGTTGAATTAGTAATAAAAGAATGGAGGAATTTGTGAAACGAATATATGGTATAATAGGGGGCGCCGGTGTTGCTGCAACAAATAGATTAAATCATTTAATTGAAGAATATTTGACGAGAAATGGGGCATTTAGAGACGCCCATCATCCAGAAATTATATCTTATCAGGCAGTTAATTCTCCTTCAAGAAGTATGTTTTTAGAAAAAAAAGGTGAAACTTTTATACCAAGTTATGTTGACATTGGGAAAAAATTAAAATCGATTGGAGCAAATATTTTATGTATGTCATGTAACACAGCTCATTATGCTTTTGATGAAATTCAAAAAGAAGTTGATTTGCCATTTATAAATATGGTTGAAGATACGGTCAAATTCATTGATGATAAATATAAAAACAAGAGAATCGGATTAATTGCTTCAGATGGGTGTTTAATGGGTAAAGTTTATGAGTTTTATTTTAACAAATATAATATCAAATTACCAGTTGTATACCCTGATGTTGAATATCAGAAAGAAGTAACACGAGGAATTATAAACATAAAAAACAGTAATCGGTTTAAAGATATTAATTATATCAATAGGCCAAGAAACATTTTTAAATCTGTTTGTGACCATTTGGTGTACAATGGCGCTGAAGTAATTATTTTAGGATGTACAGATATCTCAGTAGATTTTGTACCTTTGAATAATGAAAGTGTAATAATTGTTGATTCGCTTAATATTCTTGCAAATTCGATAATAAATGATTTTTTAATTTATAAACAACAATATGATGGAAAATAAGAATGCTCTTAATTTTTTCAGAGAAATTTCAGAAAAAAAAACAGTGAAAATTAAATCAGATAAACTTTCCAGTTCTAATGATTTTACAAAATTAGACTCATCATTTATACTAAAGTATGCGGATAAATCAAGCAAAATTTTAGATATGGGAAGTGGAACAGGTTTAATTGTGAACAAAATATACAATAAAGTTGCGGATATTACTGCTGTTGAACCTTTAAAGGGGTTTTCAAAGCATATTGTAAAAAGTAATAATGTCGTAATTGTTAATCAAAATATTTTTGATTTTGAACCAAATATTGAGATTAAATATGATTTAATTACAATGTTTGGATTGATGCATTATTTTAACGAATTAGAAGCAATTGAAATTTATAAAAAATATTTTTATTATTTGAAAAATGGTGGAAAAATGATTATAAAAAATCAGTTTGGGGTTAATGATGATGTTGTTGTTGATGGTTATTCAGAAGAGCAAAATACAAATTACTTTGCACATTACAGATATTTGGATAAAGAAGTAAGTATACTGAGAAAAACCGGTTTTAATAATATTGAAATAATTGATATTTACCCGCCTGAATGTAACAGATGGAATAACACACATTATTATGCAATTGTTGCTGAAAAATAATGGTATTGGGAAAATGTGCATTTTTTATTTAAAATTATTGAATATTTGTGGATGCATCAATTGTGTTATAGGTCTGTATTGCCGCTAATTAAACTTTTTTAATAATAACATACGCATTAAGCTAAAAACACATAATGTGAAAGTTAATTTATATGAATAAAAGCAGAATAAATATTCTTGTGAAAGGTACATTTGCATCTGGTTCTAGTGCAGTTACAGATCTTTTAAAGGAATATGATAATATTGCAGTAGTTCCTTACGAATTTAATGATTTTTGTTATCCTCAAATGGTTGGTGATTGTATAGAAGATGATAGATTGCTGAAGATTCCCACACAGGAATATACCCACGAAATAATCAGAAGGTACGGACCAAGAGGGTGGGTTATTGGTGATGGCAAAATAAAATATGCCTTGAAGAAAAGATTGCTCCGCGCAAAAGCAAACGAATCTTTTATGATGTACTTATTGCCCCAAAATATAGAAGACAAAATAAATAGTTTACAAACGGATTATAATCATAGGCAAAATATCGAAAACCTGACAAAAAGATATAACCTTATTGATAAATTATTTAGTGAGATTGTAAAAAACAATATCACAAGATCAGAAAGAATCGAGTTTGCAAATAATTGGATACAGAACATCGGGAAAATATACGCGATTAATAGAAAACAAGTTTTTGTTCTTTTTGATCAGCCAATAATATTAGAAGGGCATCTGGATACCTGGCCGGAGGTGTTCAGGCCTTTCAAACTGATAATTGTATACCGGGATCCCAGAGACCAGATTGCAGATTTGATACAGTGGAATGAAATATATATTAAACATATACCAAATGATAGGGATTTATTATCCGCTATCCAATCAACTCTTAAATATATAAAAAGGGAAATTTATGGTGCTGAAAATGTCTACAATGTATTAGGAATTGAAAAAGTGATGATGATAAGTTTTGAAAAGTTTATAAAAGATAATGATTTAATGACAAAAAAAATTCAGTCTTTTTTAGGCTTAAATGAAATTAATCATAAAAAAAAGGAGCTTTTTTTACAACCAAAAAAATCAATAAAAAATATTGGAATCTATAAAAGGATACTTACAAAAGAGCAGGAAAATTTAATAGAAGAATTATATCAATGGTATATTAATAAAGAGAGAGAAAATGTTTTTTATGGGTAGGATATTCACATGCAATATTTTCTAAAAATCAAAGACTTGTATACTTTTAAATTCCTTAGACTTTGCCGTATTTTTTCCATTAGTTTTTTATAATTTGTTCAATTGTACAAACTATAATTTGTATATTTGCTGTGTTTTACTAATTATACTTTGAATGAAATGGAAAACGCTATTCTGCTTCATAATAAACATTGGCAAAAAACACCTTATGACATACCAATACAAAGGGATTTGTTAAAAAAATTGCTCAGGTACAATACAGCCAAAGAAATACAGATAATCTCAGGCATCCGCAGAAGCGGCAAATCGTCCTTACTCAAATTATATATAAACGAACTTATTAAAACAGTAAATCCTCTTAGTATTTTATTTGTCAATTTTGACGATCCCAATTTTTCCGGAGTGTATCAGCAGCCTCAAAACATTTACAATATTGTTGAAATAGCCGAACGATTAACCCAAACAAAAATTAATTATTTGTTGTTTGATGAAATCCAAATGGTTGATGGCTGGGAGAAGTATGTAAAAAGCATTTATGATGCCGATGCCTACAAAAAAATTTGTATCACCGGATCCAATGCTAAGCTCTTAAACAGCAATTATTCCAAGCTGCTTTCGGGCCGGTATATTACCCATCAGATTTACCCATTGTCGTTAAATGAAATTTTTACCCACTATAATTTGGATAATAAACTGGCGGTTTTACAAAACAAGCCTGATGTCTTTAACATGCTTGACCATGTTATGAAGTACGGATCTTTCCCGGAAATTATAAATAAATCAGACCAGCAGCTAAAACACGAGATAGCAACAAATTATTTCGACAGTATATTGGTAAAAGATTGTATTGTAAACAAAAATATCAGAGACAGCAAATCATTTAAGGAACTTTCATTTTACCTGTTTACTAATATTTCGTCACTGTATTCATATAACAGCATTTCAAAAGCAACAGGAATAAATGATATCTCTGTTAAAGAATATATCAATACCATGTCCGATTCATTCCTTATTTATGAAATTGCTCAGTTTTCATATAAAGTCAGGCAGCAAATAAAATCGAAACGAAAAATGTATTGTATTGATAATGGATTGATATCGGCTGTTTCATTGAATTTTTCAGAAAACAAAGGAAAACTTTTCGAAAACCTGGTATTTTCGGAAATAATAAAATCCGGATGTAAAGAAATCTTTTTTTATAACGAAAACAAGGAATGTGATTTTTTAATAAAGAAAAAAAACAAACTAATTGCAATACAGGTTTGTTACGAAATAAACAAGACAAACAAAGAACGCGAAATTTTAGGATTAGAAGAAGTTATGAAAACATTTTCAATAGATAAGTCGTTTATAATTACATTTTTGCAATCAGAAAAGGTAAATAAAAACATCTCAGTAATTCCCATTTATGAAATGAGCAACATTTTTGAATGAAGTAACGGAAGTTGCGCTAAAAAAATAATTTTAAACAACGATGAATAGTAAAATGTAAAGATATAAAAGATGAGCCTACTCCGAAAAGTATGAATTTATGCGACTTCCCTTTGGGATAAAGGGCAAGAAGTCGCAGGTTAAAAAAAACCGGGCGTTTCGGAGCGGACTCAAAGATATGGGAATCAACTTTTTAACATATTGTAAAAAAGAACAAAACCACGGTCAGACAGAGCCGATATTATTGAAACAGCAGAGCCGGAGTGTCAGGCATACAGGCAGGGAAGCCGGTCGGAGGATCGTTGTAAAAATTTGCTCAGCATAAGCCGCGTTTATGTGATTAATAAAAACAGTTATTCATAATTTTGTAACTCTGCAAACTTTTTGCAAAAAAAAAGCTTATAAAACATGGTAATTTCCGGATTAATAAAAATAACAATATCCATAAATATTTAATCTTCGTATGCTTTTTAATTCCTTAGACTTTGCCGTATTTTTTCCATTAGTTTTTATACTCTACTGGTTTGTTGTACAACGGAACCTGAAGCTGCAAAATCTTTTCGTCCTGGCATCAAGTTTTGTGTTTTACGGCTGGTGGGACTGGCGTTTTTTAGCGCTGCTGTTTTCGGGCTGCCTGGTCAATTATATTGTCGGCCGGCTGCTTTCAGCCCGGAACGATAAACCGGTGCGAAGACTGCTGTTATGGACAGCGGTCGTTTACAACATAGGGCTGCTCGTCGTATTTAAATACCTGAACTTTTTTATCGGCAGCTTTGTTTCTGCATTTACCTTTTTTGGTCTTAACCTGTCAGGCAGTTCCCTGAACATCGTTTTGCCGGTGGGTATCAGTTTCTTTACCTTTCAGGCGCTGGGCTACGTTTTGGAAGTGTACCGCCGTAACGCGGATGCAGAACGGAATTTTATCAGTTTTTCCGCCTTTGTCAGTTTTTTTCCGCTCATACTGGCCGGACCCATCGAACGGGCAACCCACCTGCTTCCCCAGTTCAGCAAAAAACGAACTTTTGATTATACTAAGGCGACCGACGGACTGAGGCAAATATTATGGGGACTGTTCAAAAAGATCGTCATAGCCGATAACTGTGCCATATTTGCAAACGCAACTTTTGATGATCCTTCGGGATATAGTGGTTCAACCCTGGTGTTAGGAGCATTGTTTTATACGATTCAGATTTATTCAGATTTTTCAGGTTATTCTGATATTGCTATCGGGGTGTCGAAATTAATGGGCTTTGATATAATAAGAAATTTTAATAATCCCTACCTATCTTTGAATGTAGCAGATTTTTGGAGACGCTGGCATATTTCGCTTTCATCGTGGCTACGGGATTATCTGTTTACCCCAATGTCAATAAAACTCAGAAGTCTGGGGGTCACAGGTATAATAATTTCATTATTTGTTACCTTTATTTTATGTGGTTTATGGCATGGCGCAAATTATACTTTTATAGTTTGGGGCGGGTTACATGGTCTTGCTTTGGTTTGGGATGTAATTTCAACCAGAACCAGAAAGAAGATAAGAAAACAAACGAATTCAACTTTGTACAACAGCATTAGTTGGTTTTTTACATTTTCGTTTATTGTTTTTACATGGATTTTCTTCAGGGCAGAAAACTTTATACAGGCAAATAATTTTATTTATGAAATATTTTCTGGTTCATTTTTTTCTATACCGTATATTATTGAACCTTCAACAGGAAGGACAATCCTGCCTAAAACAATTTATTTTCTAATTCTTTTATTCCTTTTTTTCGAATTATATGGCCGCAATCAAGAGTTTTCATTTGCACAAATAGGGAAGAATTGGAAAAGACCATTACGATTTGCATTATATTATTCTATCATTATTGCAATATATTGGTTTAGTGGGCCGGGACAGCAATTTATTTACGCTCAGTTTTAAATTAATAATGAAGAATTTTTTAAAACTATTTTTGATTTTTAGTTTGCCATTAGTTATTATTTGCACTTCGGTTGAAATACTTACTCGAAGAATTCCTAATGTTTATAAATGTAAGAAAGATTACTTGGACAAACATTCTGACAGTATATCAATTTTATTCTTGGGGAATTCATGTGTTTTATATGGTATTAATCCTGATTATGTTAATAAAATTAGTTTTAATGCAGCTAATCCTGGGCAACCATTATTTTATGACAATGGAATACTTAAAAAATACCAGAATAATTGGAATAACTTGGATTGTATTGCAATACAGGTTTCTTATTCTTCCATTTTTTGTGAAATTGATTTTTTTAGAAAATGTAAGTACAATATTTATTTTGGCATGCATACATCAAAAAAATTAGCAGAATATATAGAAGTATTTAATAGTGCCCCCATCGTTCTTATTAAACGGATTTATTATTATTATATAAAGGGTTATTCATTTACTCCATGCACTGATTTAGGATGGTGTTCTTACGGAGATTCTAAAAGTAGCGAAGGATTAGTTAAAACAGGAAAGGATATTGCATGGGTCCATTCAAAAAGTATAAATGATAAAAGTTTTTCTGAAAATATAATTGCATTAAAATCTATTTTTGAATTTGCAATAAATAAAGGTGTGAAACTTTTTGTTTATACTCCACCAGCCTATCATACCTATAATGAAAATTTAGATAGCACGGATGTAAATCAAATGATAGCTATTTTAAAAAGTTTTGATAGGGAACACTCTAATGTAGCATATGCGAATTTTTTATACGATACTTCCTTTTCAGAAGCAGACTACTATGATGCCGTTCATTTGAACGAAGCTGGTGCAAAAAAACTCACATGTAAAATTGATAGTTTAATAAATAAATGCCCCCAAAATATATGGAAATAGCAATATCAAAATAGTTAATTTTGATTTTTTTATGACAATTACTGATTCGTGTATATACTTATAATATAATCGATGGACATTCCCACACATTATCAATTCTTTGATAAATCCATTATGATGCATTTATTATTAGAAAAAAAACAAAAAATATTTTAAAGAAAAAAACACTAATGCTTTTTAATTCCTTAGACTTTGCCGTATTTTTTCCTGTAGTTTTTATAATTTATTGGTTTATGGTAAACCGGAAATTACAGCTTCAGAATTTATTTATAGTAATAGCGAGTTTTGTGTTTTACGGCTGGTGGGACTGGCGTTTTTTAGCGCTGCTGTTTTCGGGCTGCCTGGTCAATTATATTGTCGGCCGGCTGCTTTCAACCCGGAACGATAAACCGGTGCGAAGACTGCTGTTATGGACAGCGGTCGTTTACAACATAGGGCTGCTCGTCGTATTTAAATACCTGAACTTTTTTATCGGCAGCTTTGTTTCTGCATTTACCTTTTTTGGTCTTAACCTGTCAGGCAGTTCCCTGAACATCGTTTTGCCGGTGGGTATCAGTTTCTTTACCTTTCAGGCGCTGGGCTACGTTTTGGAAGTGTACCGCCGTAACGCGGATGCAGAACGGAATTTTATCAGTTTTTCCGCCTTTGTCAGTTTTTTTCCGCTCATACTGGCCGGACCCATCGAACGGGCAACCCACCTGCTTCCCCAGTTCAGCAAAAAACGAACTTTTGATTATACTAAGGCGACCGACGGACTGAGGCAAATACTCTGGGGACTCTTTAAAAAGATCGTCATAGCCGATAACTGTGCTGAATTTGCCAACATGATATTTGATAGTCCCGGAAACTACAGCGGCGCCACCCTGGCGGTGGGAGCGCTCTTATATACTTTACAAATCTATGCCGATTTTTCGGGCTATTCGGATATCGCCATCGGGGTGTCCCGTCTGCTGGGATTTGATGTCATCAGGAATTTTAATTCGCCCTATCTGTCGGTAAGTGTGGCAGATTTCTGGAGACGTTGGCATATTGCGCTTTCAACATGGCTGCGCGACTACCTGTTCTCCCCGCTGTCGATAAAATTACGGAATGCAGGTACCACAGGGGTGGTTTTTGCATTATTTGTAACTTTTCTGTTATGCGGATTATGGCACGGGGCAAATTACACATTTATTGTCTGGGGCGGGCTGCATGGCCTTGCCCTCGGCTGGGATATCATTTCGGCCAGGCAGCGGAAAAAGATACGCAAAAAGATGAATCCGGGAGTGTATAATACCATAAGCTGGCTCATTACTTTTGTATTTATTGTCTGTACCTGGATATTCTTTCGTTCCCCCAACCTTCATGAGGCAGCAGCTTACATACAAAGTATGTTAAGCGGGCTTTCCGTAAAATCTTCCGTTGTTGAAGCCTTTAATTTTACCTATTGGGAGATAGGGCCTGCCATATTGGCCATGATCGGCTTATTCATTATCATTGAGTTGCTGGGTCGCAAACAGCAGCACGCCCTTGAACGCTTGGGCCTGAAATGGAAAGCGCCGCTGAGGTATGTTATGTATTATGCCATTATTCTTGCCATATTATTGTTCAGCGGCCAGGAACAGCAATTCATTTATTTTCAGTTTTAACTAATGAAAAAATTTATCCCCAGGTTTATCCTGTTTATTTTACCCTTGTTATTGCTGTTTGTCTTGATGGAGGCCTTTTTAAGGATGATTCCCAACGATTATCTGTTGAAAAAAAAATACCTGGATGTTCATGCGGAAAAGATCCAGACACTTGTTTTTGGCAGTTCACATGCATTCAGGGGCATAAACCCTGAGTATTTTTCAGGCAAAACCTTTAATGCAGGCTATGTCTCCCAGTCCCTGAAATATGATTATAAGATTTTTGAAAAATATAAACATCAGATGACAGCCCTCAAAACGGTCGTTGTCCCTATATCATATTTCAGTTTTGTGTATGAACTGGAACACAGTATAGAGGCATGGCGCACCAAGAATTATGTTATTTATTACGGATTTCAGAATACGGCTTCCTTTAAGTATTATTCGGAACTGTTAAGCAATAGCTTTAAGATCAATGTGACACGATTGGTTTCTTATTATATCAGAGGAGAATCAAGCATCTCTTCGGACAGTAACGGGTATGGCCGTCTGGATATTACTAAAAATACCGACTTGGAAAGAACAGGTAAGGAAGCTGCGGAAAGACACACTGTAAAAGATCAGGCCTTCGTAAAAGATAATTGTTTTTATGTACAGTCCATCATTGAGGATTGCCGGAAACAAGGCGTACAGGTGATTTTAGTGACGCTGCCGGCATGGGAAACTTACAGGGTATTATTAGACTCACAACAACTGATAGCAATGGAAAACAATGCGAATAATTTGTCTGAAACGTACCGAAATTGTATTTATATCAATCTTTTAGATGATACGGATTTTGTCAAAAATGATTTTCACAGCGCCGATCATCTGAATGATGCAGGTGCAAAAAAATTATCTCTGAAACTTAACGATATTATTAATCAATATAATGAGCAACGATAAAATTTATGTTACGCGCCCATTTCTTCCCCCTCTGGAAGAATTTGATGAGTACCTGAAAGAAATCTGGGCAAGCGGCCAGCTGACCAACAACGGGCAGTTTCATCAGCAGCTTGAAAAAGAGTTGTGTGCCTGGCTGGGAGTGAACTATATATCACTTTTTGCAAACGGCACACTGGCGCTGATCACAGCGTTGCAGGCGCTGGATATCAAAGGCGAAGTGGTCACCACGCCATACAGCTTTGTGGCAACGGCACATGCTCTGGTCTGGAACGGCATTACACCGGTATTCGCAGATACTGACCCTGAATACGGTAATTTAGACCCACGGCACATTGAAGCAGCAATAACGGACAAAACCAGCGCTATCCTGCCGGTGCATGTTTATGGACATCCCTGCCATCATGAGGAAATTGAAAAAACAGCAAAGAAACACGGACTAAAACTGATATATGATGCCGCTCATGCTTTTGGGGTGCAGCAAAACGGTAGCAGCATCCTCAACTATGGCGACTTGTCTGTTTTGAGTTTTCATGCCACCAAGGTGTTTACCACCTTAGAGGGAGGCGCTATTGTTTGCCACACCCCCGAAATGAAACAACATATCGACAACCTGAAAAATTTCGGATTTCGTAATTATGAAGTCATATCGCTGGGGATCAATGCAAAAATGAATGAAATACAAGCTGCCATGGGATTGCTGCAGCTTAAATATGTTGATGCTTCCATCGAAAAGAGAAGATCACTCAGTGCTTTTTATTTCGAACAATTGGGCGACATAAACGGGATAAGAATGTTATCACCGGCATCTGATGTACATTATAACTATTCGTATTTTCCTGTTTTTATTGACGAAGAACTATATGGAAAAAGCAGGGATGCGCTTTATGAGGAATTAATAAAGCACAATATTTACGGAAGACGGTATTTTTATCCGCTGATCAGCCATTGCCATCCTTATAAGGACCTGGGTTCGGCACAACAAGGGATAATGCCTGTGGCTGAAAAAATTGCTGAGCAGGTGATCTGTCTCCCAATTTTCCATGATCTGGAAAGGGATACCGTTACCAATATCTGTGAAATAATAAGAAATTTTCGTGCGGAGGGATAAAGGGACCGGGGATTTTAGTGATATTTGATGGCAGGTGCGGAGCGCCGGAACATTTGTAAAATAATGATGAGCCTTAAGAATAAGGTACAGCCTGCCTGGTCGGCAGACAGGCGTACCGTAACATAAGCCATGATTGGGATTGACGGTTGTACTCAGGAAATTAATTTTACGGTGCTCTGCACCTGTGTTTTCGCGAGTTGACGATTTCTTACAAATACTACGGGGCGCTGCCCCTGTCGAGGTCATAACTGATAAAACAGCTTTTTGGTCACACCTTTGAATTCTGACAACCTGTTTTAAAATTAAAACTCCGAAGATTTATCAGAAATGAATAACTTTGTTGCAGAACAGATACAAGAGGCTGTCCTGAAAGTCCTTTATGCGCCTTTGTGTTACTCTTTGTGTGTCTTTGTATCAATAAATACTGACCACGAAGTCGCACGAAGTACAGTCACGAAGGAACACGAAGGAAAAATAAATTAAACATCAAAAAATGATTCATATCAACCTTTGTGCGCCTTAGTGACAACCCTGCCTGCCGTTCGGCAGTTCAGGCAGGCTTTGCGCGCCTTAGTGGTAAAAAAAATAGAACCACGAAGTCGCACGAAGTACAGTCACGAAGGAACACGAAGGGACACGAAGGAAGAATAAAAATAAATTATATTTAATAAATATGTTTTCTGTGAGCCTTAGCGCGCCTTTGCGGTAAAAAAAACATGAATTACCCATAAAAATAAGGTACAGCCAGGTCCGGCAGACAGGCGTACCGTAACATAATTAACGATGTTTGTTTTGATGTTTGTTATACCATCAAGCCAACTCATAAATAAAAATAATACAGATGTTGTCACTGATAAAAAGAATCATCAACAAAATAAAACGGACAGGGAAGGATATTACATTTAATTTACGAAGTGTGTATTTGGGTATGATTCAGGAAAAAGGCACCGTTCAGGATGTTGAAAACAGGAACTATACAACAATCCTTATCGGTAAACAGGAGTGGATGGCGGAGAACCTCTGTGTGAGTCATTTTCGTAATGGCGACCTGATAACCTTCATCGATAATGATGATGAATGGCAGCTTGCAGGACAACAGGGCCTTCCGGCATGGAGTTTTTATAAAGACGACCCGGCATCAGAGAAAAAATTCGGCAAGTTATACAACTGGTATGCAGTTAATGATCCTCGCGGACTGGCGCCGGATGGCTGGCATATACCTTCGGATGGCGATTGGGCGGCCATGATATCTTTCCTGGACGGAGAAGAAATAGCAGGTAAAAAGCTGAAAAGCCGCAAAGGATGGAAAAATGAGGGAAATGGTTCGGACAGGAGCGGATTTAACGCTTTGCCCGGAGGGTACCGTGATCCTGCGGGGTGGTTCGGGAATGGAGGGTTCGGCCGCTGGTGGTCTTCAACAGAAGCTTCGGAAGACAAAGCCTGGCGGTTCAGGATGGGCTTTGATAATGGGATCATTAACCGGTTTGATGGCCCTAAAGGATATGGTTTTTCGATACGCTGTGTCAGGAATTGATGGTAAACTGGTGTTGAAAGTGGCAGTACGTCGGCTTTGCGGGAGCTCCTGCGGAGCGCGAGAGTAATACGCTGCCAACAGTTATACTGCCATTACTGCCCAAAAGTTGTTCTGATAACCGTGAATAAGGCTGTTGTAGAAAAAATGTGTATTTTTGCGGGGAGTCAAGAAAAAATCTGTATATAATGAAAAAATTAATACTTATAGGCGCCCGGGGTTATGGAAGAGTAATATACAACCTGGCCATATCATGCAAAGGATATAATACCGAATATACGATCAAAGGCTTTCTGGATGATAAACGGGATGCCCTGGATGAATTTGACGGTTATCCCCCGGTCATTGCTTCTGTTGAAGACTACCAGGTGCAGCAGGACGATGTTTTTGTCTGTGCCTTGGGCGATGTTTCCGAAAAAAAGAATTACTCCGAAATGATCCTGAATAAAGGTGGTGAATTCATCAGCCTGTTACACCCCACGGCCAATGTAAGTACGAATTCAGTTTATGGTAAAGGCTGTCTGGTTTGTTTTAATGCTTTCATTTCTGCTGATGCCACGATAGGTGATTTCGTTACGGTTCAGCCTTTTTCCATGGTGGGCCATAATGCTGTGGTAGGAAACTGGTGTCACCTCGACACACATATGTTCCTGGGGGGCTATGTCCGGTTGGAAGATGAAGTGACCATACATACGGGCGCCATTGTTCATCCGTACAAAAAAGTCGGACGTGGAGCCACGGTGGGCGCAGGCGCTGTGGTACTCAGAAATGTTAAAGAACAAACCACTGTTTTCGGGAACCCGGCTATGAGGTTAAAAACAGAATAAATACTAAATAACTTTAAGAAATGGAACTTAATGATTTTGTGAAAAATTTTGCGGAACAGTTTGATGATACTGATATGAGCGAATTTTCAGCCGGCACAGCCTTCCGTACCATCGGCGAGTGGTCTTCATTAATCGCATTAAACATCATTGCCATGGTTGACGATGAGTATGGTGTCCAGATAAAAGCCGATGATATCCGAGGTTCGGTCACTATTGAGGATTTGTATAATATAGTGAAAATAAAAATGCAACAGTAAATTCAAATTGCCTTTCTCCCTTAGCGCGCCTTTGTGTAACCCTTAGTGCGCCATAGTGGTAAAAAAAAGAACCAAGAAGTCCGCTGCGGCGGACATGAAGTAAATTCACAAAGGGACACGAAGGTAGAATTAAAAAATAAATTAAACTTAAAAAATATGTTTTCTGTAAATCTTTGTGCGCCTTAGTGTACCCCTTTGAGCGCCTTAGTGGTAAAAAACACTTAACCACGAAGTCGCACTAAGGAAATTCACGAAGGGACACAAAGGAGAAATATAATAAATATCAAGAAATGATTCATGCCACCCTTTGCGCGCCTTAGTGTACCCCTTTGAGCGCCTTAGTGGTAAAAAACACTTAACCACGAAGTCGCACTAAGGAAATTCACAAAGGGACACGAAGGAGAAATATAATAAATATCAAGAAATGATTCATGCCACCCTTTGCGCGCCTTAGTGTACCCCTTTGAGCGCCTTAGTGGTAAAAAACACTTAACCACGAAGTCGCACTAAGGAATTTCACAAAGGAACACAAAGGGGAAATAATTTATGTTATGAATATTGAAGAGGTTTTTAAGATAGTTTTGGACTGTTGTTATCGCGTTCATAGTGCATTAGGCCCCGGATTATTAGAAAGCGCTTATGAAGAGTGTCTATATTACGAACTCATTCAAGCGGGATTAAAAGTTGAAAAACAAAAACCCTTGCCACTAATTTATAAAGAGGTAAAACTTGATGTTGGGTACCGGGTTGATCTGTTAGTTGAAAATTGTGTTATTGTTGAATTAAAGTCTGTTGAAGCATTATGCGACATACACATGGCAATAATACTTACCTACTTGAGGCTATCTGGTTGTAAATTAGGGTTGCTGGCAAACTTTAACGTTCAACATTTAAAAGAAGGATTAAAAAGAGTAATTTTATAATGTTTAATCTACTTCGTGTTACTTTGTGTCACCCTTTGCGCGCCTTAGTGGTAAAAGAACTTAACCACGAAGTCGCACGAAGGAAATTCACGAAGGGACACAAAGGAAAAATATAATAAATATCAAGAAATGATTCATGTCACCCTTTGAGCGCCTTAGTGTAACCCTTAGTGCGCCTTAGTGGTAAAAAAAGAACCACAAAGTCCGCCGCGGCGGACACGAAGTACTTTCACGAAGGGACACAAGGGAATTTAAAAAAATAAATATCAAAAAAATGCTTTATGTAAACCTTTGAGCGCCTTTGTGCCATCCTTAGTGCGCCGTAGTGGTAAAAAAAAGAACCACAAAGTCCGCCGCGGCGGACACGAAGTACAGTCACAAAGGGACACAAAGGAAGAATTAAAAAATAAATTAGAGTTAAAAAAATATGTTTCCTGTAACCCTTAGTGCTCCTTAGTGTTACCCTTTGAGCGCCTTAGTGGTAAAAAAAATTAAAATATGGCTTTTTCCAGAACCAAACATGTAAAGATAGCCGGTATTGCGGCTTGTGTCCCAAAGAACATTGTTGAAAACTCGGTATACCCCTTGTTCGAAAACGACGAGTACGACAAATTTGTCGCCTCGGTAGGCATTGAAAGGCGCCGTATCGTGGAGCAGGGCGTATGCACCTCCGATTTGTGTTTTCATGCGGCGGAACAACTGATAAAAGACCTGAACTGGACCAAGGAAGAAATAGAATTACTGGTTTTTGTTTCCCATACAGCCGACTATAAACTACCGGCCACATCATGTATTTTGCAACACAGGCTCGGCTTATCCAACGAATGTATGACTTTGGATATCAGCCTGGGATGTTCCGGTTATATCCATGGACTGAATACTGCAGCATCGCTGATGTCGTCCGGAATAATTAAAAAAGGACTTTTACTGGCCGGCAATACACAATCCCTGTATGCTTCTTTTGAAGATAAAAGCGCTTATCCCCTGTTTGCTGATGCCGGCACAGCCACAGCTCTCGTATCAGACGAAAATGCTTGTGAAATGTTCTTTCATTTCGGTACTGACGGCAGCGGTTACCAGGCTATTATTTTGCCCGACGGTGGCTGTCGTAACCCTGTGACGCCGGAATCTTTCAAAATGGAAGATTGCGGGGCGGGTATCCGCCGTTCACGGCTGCATGAGGGCCTCGATGGGATGGAAGTGTTTTCTTTCGGTATCACGAAAGCGCCCCAATCCGTCAGAAAACTGCTGGAAAATTTTAACCTGGACATGGATACTATTAATTATTTCCTGTTTCATCAGGCCAACCGGTTCATGGTGGAGAAGATCCGGAAAAAGCTGAAAATTCCTGAAGAAAAAGTTCCGTATAACATCAAAGATTTTGGAAATACCAGTTGTGCAACTATTCCGTTACTGATGGTGACCAATCTGAAGGAACAGATACAAAATAATAAACTAAAATTGCTTTTATGTGGATTTGGGGTGGGACTATCCTGGGGCGCTGCGGTGTTAACTACAGAAAAATGCAGGGTTTCTGATTTAATTGAGATATGATTTTCTTCTTCA
>Ga0209717_1001080_pt1 | contig 30888 bp, 24 predicted proteins | sample AD_UKC048_MetaG_FD_184418 | JGI IMG/M metagenome (GOLD analysis project Ga0209717, IMG submission 184418) | Active sludge microbial communities of municipal wastewater-treating anaerobic digesters from USA - AD_UKC048_MetaG (SPAdes) (version 2) | ecosystem: Engineered > Bioreactor > Anaerobic >...
GAAGCCCTTTACGACCAGATCATCACTGCGGCCCTGACCGTCGGGATCGGCCTGGCCACCCATGAGGAGATCGATCGCATCAATATCCTCATGGCTTCCTATCTTGCGATGCAGCGGGCTGTCGGGATGCTGATCCCCGCGGCCGATTTTCTCCTTGTTGATGGCCGCGGATTGCCGGCTTGCAGCGAGCCGGCACGCCCCCTCATTCATGGCGACAGCCTGTCTATGAGCATCGCCGCGGCCTCGATCATCGCCAAGGTCACCCGTGACCGCATCATGGCGGGCCTGCACAACGCCTGGCCTGAATACGGCTTTGCCGGACACAAGGGTTATCCCACCTGCGAACACATCGAGGCTATTCGCCGGCTTGGCCTCTCTCCGGTCCACCGGCGGTCGTTCCATCCCAAAGCCCTCAGGGAGGAGTGAAGTTTGGAGACGCCAAACCGGCAGCAGCGCGTCGGCCGTGCAGGGGAGGAGCAGGCGGCCCTCTACCTGCAGCAGCAGGGCTGCACGGTGATCGCCCGCAATTTTCGCACCCGGCACGGGGAAATCGACCTCATTGTCCGCGATCACGGGGTGCTGGTCTTTGTGGAAATCAAAACCTGCTCGTCCGACGCCTTTGGTCGGCCTGAAAGCTGGGTGACCCCGCTCAAACAGCGCCGCATCGCCGGCGCCGCCCTCACCTGGATCCACCTGCACCACTGCGAGGGCCAGGACTGCCGTTTCGACGTCATCGCCATCGACCTGCGCCGGCCGGAAGGCGGCCTGCAGCACATTCGCAACGCCTTCTGGATGCCCGACATGGAGGGGCGTTTCTGAACCGGAAACACCCGCCGGGCTGCTCCGCTGCGCAAGGGGCGGGCTGCGTTATGAGGTCAGATTTTGCTTGATTTAGTGGCCAGGGTTGCCTAAATTAACAGGATTTATAATACAGGGTACCAAGAAAAGCCACCTTAGCTCAGTCGGTAGAGCGGCTCACTCGTAATGAGCAGGTCGTCGGTTCGATTCCGACAGGTGGCTCGAGCTATTTCTGGAGGTGCCAGGCAGGATGGAGTTCATTTCGGGAAAAAATATGAAGCGCACATGGTTGGTAATCGGGTTGATGGGTATGAACACCCTGGTTTGGGCTGCCGCTCCCAACGGCACCGCCGGGTTCCAGTTCCTGAAGAACCATACCGGCGCCCGCTCCGCCGGCATGGCGGGGGCCCTGGTGGCGGTCGCACCGGACATGAGCGCCATCTCCTGCAATCCTGCCGGCATTGCCCTCCTTTCGCAGCGCACCGGCAGCTTTTCCTATCTCAACCATCTCCTTGATTTCAACGCCGGCCACGTCGGCTACCTCCAGCCCGGGGTCGGACCGGGCAGTATCGCCGCTGGGATCACCTATATGGATTACGGATCCTTCGACCGGCGGGACAAGGATAATCAGGATCTGGGCGAATTCGGCGCCGGCAGCATCGCCTTCACAGGTGCCTATGCCATGCAGCCCCTGCCCAATCTCTACGCCGGCGCCGGACTCAAATACATCCGCGCCTCGATTGATGACTACTCCTCCGATGCGGTGGCGTTGGATGGCGGGCTGCTTTATCGCATTCCCGCCCAGGAGCTGGCCATCGGCGTCAGCTTTGCCAATTTTGGCAAGGTTCTGAATCCCTTCATCTCCGGCAAGGATCCCCTGCCCACGGTCTTCCGCTTCGGCTTCTCGAAGAAACTCGCCCATCTGCCCCTGCTGCTCAGCGCCCAGCTTTATAAATATTCGGATGAAGAGTGGCATGGCGCCCTGGGGGGAGAGTTCACCCTCACAGAGAACATCTTTCTGCGCCTGGGCTACGATCAGTCCGGCCGCGAGATGCACGTCGACCAGTCCGGAGACAGTTTTGCCGGTGCGGCGCTTGGACTGGGCGCTGTCTGGCGTGAATTCCAGATCGACTATGCCATCAGTTCGATGGGCGCTCTTGGGGTTCTCAACCGCTTCACCCTGACCGGCAGCTTTTAAACGTCTACACGCTCAGCCGCGCCCTGCTTTCACCTTAAATCTCGGGTTGATCATGACACAAGATGCCCAGGCACCGGTCACCGTTCCACGCCTGCATGAGTTCAAGCAGCAGGGACGCAAGATCGTCGCGTTGACCGCCTACGATTTTCTCTTCGCCCGCCTGCTCGATGCCTCCGGCGTCGATCTGGTCCTGGTCGGGGATTCCGCCGCCCAGGTCGCGGCCGGCCGCGAGTCGACCCTGCCGATGACCATGGAAGAGGCCCTTTATCACTGCCGCATGGTCCGCCGCGGCATCCGGCGCGCCCTCCTGGTCGCCGATATGCCCTTCATGTCCTATCAGATTACTCCTGAAGAGGCCCTGCGCAACGCCGCCCGTTTTTTCAAGGAGGCGGAGGTGGATGCCCTCAAGCTCGAGGGCGGCGCGGCCATCGCCGAGACCATCCACCGCATCACCCGGGCCGGCATGCCGGTGATGGGCCACCTCGGCCTCACCCCGCAGTCGGTGCGAAAATTCGGCGGTTATGGGCTGCAGGCAAAAGACGAAGGGGCGGCCGAGCAGCTGCGCGTCGATGCTCTCGCCCTCCAGGAGGCCGGGGCCTTCGCCATCACCCTTGAAAAGATCCCCGCCGAACTGGCACGCAGGGTCTCCGCCGAGCTGGAGATCCCGACCATCGGCATCGGCGCCGGTCCCGACTGCGACGGCCAGGTGCTGGTCCTCTACGACCTGCTCGGCCTCTTTGAAGAGTTCAGGCCCCGTTTCGTCCGCCGCTATGCCGAACTGGGCGAGGCCGTTCGTGACGCCTGCCGCCGCTATGGTGATGATGTGCGCGCCGGAAAATTTCCTGGTCCGCAGGAGAGCTATTGAATCCGGGAGCTGAAATGGAAGAAATTATGCTGCCGGTTGTGACCAGCCCGGCCGAGATGGCCGTCCAGGCCGAGCGCTGGCGCAAGGCCGGCGAGACCATCGCCCTGGTCCCGACCATGGGCTGCCTGCACGAAGGACATGCCAGCCTCATCCGCCGCGCGCGCCAGAAAGCCGGCAAGGTGGTGGTGAGCATCTTCGTCAACCCCATCCAGTTCGGCCCCAATGAGGATTACGCCTCCTACCCGCGCGACCTCAAGGGCGATACCGCCCTGGCGGCCGCCGAGGGGGCCGATCTCATCTTCGCCCCCGAAGCCTCAGCCCTCTATGGCCCCGATTTCCAGACCACCATCAGCGTGGCGAAACTCACCGCGGGGCTGTGCGGAGCCTCCCGGCCCGGCCATTTCAACGGCGTCACCACCGTGGTCGCCCTCCTCTTTCATCTGGTCAAACCCCACCTGGCCGTCTTCGGAGCCAAGGATTACCAGCAGGCCGCTGTCATCCGGCGCATGAATGCCGATCTCTTTTTCGGCATTGAAATTGATGTCGCCCCCATCGTTCGCGAACCCTCCGGCCTGGCTCTAAGTTCACGCAACAGCTATCTCTCGCCCCAGGAGCGCGCCGAGGCCACCGTTCTCTTTCAGTCCCTGCGCTTGGCCGAGGGCCTGGTGCAGGCCGGTGAGCGCAATGCGGGAAAAATCACTGCCGCCATGCGCGGGCTTATCGACGGCGTGGCCTCGAGCAGCATCGATTATATCGCTATCGTCGACCCCGACAGCCTCGCGCCGGTGGAGGAGATCGACCGGGAGGTTCAGGTCCTGCTCGCCGTGCGCATCGGCACCACCCGGCTGATTGACAATGGGCGCATCGGGCGCTAAACCCGGCCCACGCCGCAATCCGCTCGGGCCGACTGCCCGGCTGCAGGCGCGGCTTCGCCCGGAAAATGGTCTTTTCGGGGGCTAAAATACTGAAATTAATTGTTGTTTTTCTGGTTAATTATTATATCTTTAATGGTGTTAAGCCGTAAAGCCGGCGGGGACAGCGCCGCAACACCAAGGTAAAAGGGAAGGAAGAAGGCTGTGAACAAGAGATCGTTTACTACCAGGAAGGTATATGCCCGCAAGCCTGCGAGCACAAAAACGGGCAAGAAGAGCGTCATCGATACGGGAGCGATCAAAAAGGGATCCAAAACCATTCTGATCTGGGGGCTGCTGGTGATCAATGTCATTCTCGTCGCTTCCCTGGTCAAAAAGATCATCATCCCTTCGGGCGGCACCGGTACCTCAATCGTTGACAGCAGCACCACCTCGGTTTCGGTGCTGAACGGCTGTGGGGTCAAGGGCGTAGCCCTGGTCTTCGCTGATGCTCTGCGTGAAAAACAGTACAACGTCGTCAATACCGGCAATGCCGAGACCTTCGACTATGAGAAATCGGTCCTGATCAACCGCGGCCAGATCAGCAACCGGGAGGTCGAAAAGATCGCTGCACTCGTCGGGGTCTCCCGCGACCGCATCCTCACCATCGAGAGCAAAACCTCTCAGAGCGACGTCGATCTCATCATCGGCTCCGATTACAAGGATCTGCGCGCATACAAGAAAAAGCACTGATTCCGGATGCCTCCCCCTCGGGAGGCATTCTTTTAACCACCTACCAGCTGGCAGGCATGCAGCCCATCATCCTTCTGCTCTACAATGGGATATTCATCCCCCTTTTCATGTTTTCCGTTCGTCTTGCGGCCCTCTTCAATAACAAGGTGGCCAGGGGAGTCGCAGGACGGCGCGCTCTTTTGAACCGTCTTGCCGAACAGTGCGCCGTGCTTCCCGACTCCGGTCCGCGCATCTGGATCCACATCTCCTCCCTCGGCGAATTCGAACAGGCCAGGCCGATTGTGCGGGCCCTGCGCAGCCGTCTCCCCGGGGCCGCCATCGCCCTCTCCTTTTTTTCGCCTTCGGGATATGAACCGGCGCGCAGCTATCGGGAAGCCGACCTCATCACCTATCTGCCCCTCGATTCCTGGCGGCAGAGCGGGGCTTTTCTCGATCTGCTCAAGCCCTCCCTGCACCTGATCATCCGCCATGACATTTGGCCCAATATGCAGCGCCAGCTCCAGCGCCGCGGCATCCCCTCATTGCTGGTTGATGCCAGCCTCACGCCGCAGCGGCTGCGCACCGTGCGCCGCCTGCGCGCTTTTATCCGTCCGGTCTACGCCACCTTCGCTGAGGTGCTGGTAACCACCCCCGATAACGCAGCTCATTTCCACCCTATCTATCCCTGGCCCGAGCGCATCCATGTTTGCGGAGACACCCGTTACGACCAGGTCAGCCAACGCGCCCTCGAGACCGGCAAGATCGAGTTTCTCCTGGAAAGCGGCCGCTTCACCCGCGAGCGCTGCCTGGTGATCGGCAGCTCCTGGCCTTCCGATGAGAGGGTGATCCTCCCCGCGGTGGTCGAGGCTTTGGCCCGGGATCCCGGCTTCAGGGTCATCATCGCGCCCCACGAGACCACCGAAGAGCATCTGCGCGGGATTGAGAGCCACCTCGCCGGGTCCGGAATCAGCTTTCTAAGACTGGGCGAATTCAGCCCCGCCAGCCCTGACTTTCAGGTGCTGCTCATCGACCGCATCGGGTTGCTCGCCAATCTCTACGCCCTGGGCGGCCTGGCTTTCGTCGGCGGGGGCTTTGGGCCCGGAGTGCACAGCGTCCTCGAACCGGCGGCCCATGGCTGCGCCGTCTGCTTCGGGCCGCATCACGTCAATTCACTTGAAGCGGCGGCCCTGCTCCGGCGCGGCGGGGGAGTCCTGATCGACTCCACGGCTGCCATGGACAGAGCCTTGCAGCAGTTTTTGAGCGGGGGGGAGGAGATGCGCAGAATCGGCGGGGAGGCCGGCGCTCTGGTGCGCGAGAATCTCGGCGCCAGCGGCCGGGTCGTGGAGGCCATCCTCCGTCACCTGAAGAGCATAAAGGAATAAAGCAATGGATGAGCTGCAGGGCATCTCCTGGCACGACGGCCGGGTGCGTATTCTCGACCAGACCAGGCTCCCGGAGGAGCTGGTGGCGCTGGAGATCTCGGATTATCAGGGCATCATCCGCGCGATCACGGGGATGAACGTGCGCGGCGCCCCCGCCATCGGCATCGCCGCCGCCTATGGTATTGTCCTGGCGGTCTGGTCCCTGGAGGAGGCTGACCGGCCCGCCTTTCTGCAGCGCGTCAACCAGGCGAGTGAGGCCCTGGCGCGCAGCCGGCCGACAGCGCGCAATCTCTTCTGGGCCCTGGAACGGATGCGCGCCGCCCTCATGAAGCTGCTCAGCCGCCCCCTGCGCGAGATCAAACTCGCCCTCCTCGAGGAGGCGCAAAGGCTTCACGCCGACGATATCGAGCGCTGCCGGGCGATCGGCCGCTTCGGCGCAGCCCTGCTACCCCAGACCACATCGATCATGACCCACTGCAACGCCGGGGCCTTTGCGACCGGCGGCTTCGGGACGGCGCTCGGAGTGATCCGCACGGCTGTGAGCCAGGGCAAGAAAGTCCAGGTCTACGCCTGCGAGACCCGGCCCCTGCTGCAGGGCAGCCGCATCACCGCCTGGGAGCTGGCCGAGGAGGAGATCCCGGTGACGGTGCTTTGCGACAGCATGGCCGCCTATGCCATGGCCCGTGGACTGGTGCAGATGGTCATCGTCGGGGCCGACCGCATCGCCCGCAATGGCGACGCCGCCAACAAGATCGGCACCTATGGACTGGCCATCCTCGCCCGCCATCACCGCATCCCCTTTTATGTGGCCGCCCCCCTCTCCACCTTCGACCTGGAGATCCGCAGCGGCGATCACATCACCATCGAACAGCGCGCCGCCGCCGAGGTGGAGCTGTGCGGGGGCATGCGAGCAGTCCCCGAGGGCGTGCCGGTGCTCAACCCCTCTTTTGATGTCACCCCCGCCAAGCTCATCGACGCCTTTATCACAGAAAAGGGGATCATCAGGCCGCCATTTGAGGAAAGTTTGACCTCTTTGCAAGTAAAAGCTTGATTAGAAATATTTTTTATTTTAAATTATTGAATCAAATCCAAAACCAAACTCTTGGGAGCGAAAACAATGAAAAAGATCTTCTCATTTGTCCTTACCATGGCCCTGCTGGTCGCCTTGATGTCGACCATGGGCTGCCAGACCAAGGAAGTCACCTCGGCCAAGGTCTACATCAGCCAGAATAACTGGGACAAGGCCATCGAACAGCTCGAACAGGCTGTCCAGATCTATCCCAATGACGCCGAGGCGCGTTACCTCCTCGGTGAGGGCTATGGCAACAAGGGCCTCTGGGAAAAGATGAACGAGATGTTCAACCAGTCCACCGCGCTGGCTCCGACCTTCGCCACGCAGATCAAAAATACCCGCGAAAAATACTGGGTGAATGTCTTCAATCAGGGCGTCGCCAAGGTGAACGCCAAAGAGGGCGAGACTGCCGATCTTGAGGGCGCGGCCAAGTTTTTCAGCGACGCCGTCCGCATCGATCCGAGCCACATCGAGTCCTACAAGAACCTGGCCTACGCCCATCTGCGCAGCAACAACCTTCCCGCCGCGATCAAGGCCTATCAGGACTATCTTGCCATCAATCCCAAAGAGGTCTCGATCCTCAATGAGGTGACCCGCCTCTACCTGGAGAACAAGGAGTACGTCAAGGCCCAGGAGACCGCCAACACTGTGCTCGGCGTCGACGCCGCCAACATCGATGCCATCTCCAATCTCGCCATGGCCTACGACCTCGACGGTCAGAACGACAAGGCGATCCTGACCTACGAAACTGCCCTGGCCAAAAATCCCGAGGATCAGGACCTGCTCTTCAACCTGGCCCGCCTGAACTATCTCAACAAGGACTATGACAAGGCCATCGCCATGTTCCAGAAGGTCATCAGCCTTAATCCCGAGGATTACGATGCCAACCTCAACGTTGGCAATGCCTATCTGACCATGGCCGACGACCTGCGCAAGAGCCTGGTCGAGAAGGAGAACGTCAAGCAGACTGTCAGCGAGGAAGATGTCAACAAGCTGAAAGAGTTCTACCGCGCGGCCATCCCCTTTCTGGAAAAAGCCATCAGCATCAAGCCGGAAAACTCCGCGGTCTATTACAACCTTGGCGTCGCTTATGTCAACGTCGGCGAAGCGACCAAGGGCGCGGAATTCTTCAACAAGGCTGAAGAGATGCGCAAATAGTTTTCCCTTTTGCGGGAGCGGAGCCCCACACCTGTCTGTGGGGCTTTTTTTTACCTTGAATATGTTCTGAATATTGTGTTTATTATGTTCACTTGCGGCTGCACCTGCAAAAATGGCCGCATGGCCCTTCTCTCCCAGGTATTCAGACGAATGATGAGCGAATTGTGATCGATCAGGAACGAGTCAACCGCATCAAGGCGCGCGGCAATGTGCCCCGGCATGTCGCGGTAATCATGGATGGCAATGGCCGCTGGGCCAAAGGCAGGGGACTGCCCCGCACGGAAGGCCACAAGGAGGGGATCGAATCGGTGCGCGCCGCCGTCGAGGCGGCCGGGGCGCTCGGGATCAAGGCCCTCACCCTCTATACCTTTTCTTCGGAGAACTGGGCGAGGCCGCGCAGCGAGGTGGCCGCGCTGATGTCTCTGCTGGTCCGGACCGTCCGCCGCGAGGCCGCCGACCTCGACCGCAACAATGTCCGCCTCACTGTTATCGGCGACCTCGAACAGCTGCCGCCCACCCCGCGTATGGGTTTCAAGGCGACCATTGCCCGCCTGCAGAAGAACACCGGCCTCATCCTCAACCTCGCCCTCAGTTACAGCGGCCGGCAGGAGATCGTCCTCGCCGCCCGGAATATCGCACAGGAGGCCGCCGCCGGACGGCTCGACCCCGACACCATCGATGAAACCTGCTTCGCCGGCCATCTTCAGACCGCCCCCATCGGCGATCCCGATCTCCTCATCCGCACCAGCGGCGAGATGCGCCTGAGCAACTTTTTGCTCTGGCAGCTGGCCTATTCCGAGTTGTACGTCACCCCGATCCTGTGGCCGGATTTTCGCCATGATCAGTTCCTGGACGCCATCGAGAACTATCAGATGCGCGATCGGCGCTTCGGCAAGGTCACCGGATAATCCGACCGCTCCACCTGCCCGCGCGCCCTGCTCCCCAATGTGATTCCCGATGGCTCTCTTCACGCTAACCCGTTGAAAGCATACAATCCGTGCGCAAGCGACGCTGGGTACTGCACATACTCCTCCTCATCCTCGCCCTCACCATCCTGCTGCCCCGCGCCTGGCGCTGGACCAGAATGGACGACAAGGCCAAGCAGTTCCTGCTCGCCAGAATGCAGCCCGTCCTCGGCGACGCCTTTGCCATCGACCGGGTGAGCATCAGCTTCGCCAATATCCATCTTCTCGGCCTCTATCTCCCGCCCGGCGAACAACCCTTCTCGGTCCGCATCGAGGACCTGCGCATCGGCATCAATCCCATTCGCATGTTCCGCTATGGCATGGACCCCCGGGCCTTCTCCCAGGATATCATGATCAAGAAGCCGGTCGTCCTCATCCGGACCGCGCCCGGCGCGCCGGCCCGCGATGCCTGGCCCCAGGGTGAAAAGATCCGCCTCTACCTCCACAATCTGCAAAGGCTCGATTTTCTCAAGATGGCTTCCATCCAGGAGGGCGCGGTCGCGCTCGAACGCGACGGCCGGGAGCCCTTTCCCCTCATCACCGGCCTCAAGGGCTGGCTTATCAATGAAAATCCCGATACGCTGCTGCTGCGCCTCAGCGGCCATCCCCTCGGCGCCCGCCAGAGCTTGATGACCCTCGAGGGCCGCTTCGGCCTCGAAGAGGGGGGGCTGGACACCATCCAGACCACCTTCTCGCGCCTCCCCCTCTCGCGGCTCCTGACCCCCGGCGAAGACCGCGAATGGCTGATCCACAGCGGCGAGGCCGAGGCCGACATCTCGCTCGCCCTGCGCCCTGACCGGGAGTACCAGCCGAATCTCTCCGGCTGGATCCGGGTCGCCAACCTGGCCGCCTCCTGGCCGGAACGCCATCTGCGCTGCGATCATTCGGGCATCACCCTGCGCCTGCAGGAGGGGAGGGTGGAGGTGGAGCGCTCGGCGCTCTGGATCAACCAGACCTCCATGAGCCTGACCGGCGCCATCACCGGCCCGGCCAATCCACACCTCCAGCTCACCCTGTCGGCGCCGGAGATCGATGCCGGGAGCTTTCGTGACACACTGCCGGAAGAGCTGCGCGATCTGACCGGGCAAGTCGCCCTCAACGTCGACCTCGAAGGTCCACTTGCTTCGCCGCAGCTGCGTTTCGGGCTGCTCTCGACCGCCCTGCACCTGCGGGATGAACTCTTCGAGGAGGTCAGCCTGAACGCAAACTGGACGGGCGACAGCCTGCAGGTGCAGTCCCTGCGCGGGCGCTGGCGCGGACTCGACATCGAGGCTGTCGGCGCCCTGAGCGGAATCGGCGACTCGACCAGCCTCGAGGGCCGCCTCAACGCCGCGGGCGAGCTTCTGCCTCTTCTGCCTCCCGCCTATACAGGCAGCCTGCGCCAGGCCCGGCTCTCGCTTGCGGCCGCCCTCTCAGGCCCGGCCGCCGCTCCGGACGCGCAGGGGAGCCTCTCCCTCAGCCTCGCCAACCACACGGGAGGGGCCATGACCTCTGAATCCCGCTTCCTCCTCCGCGACCGCCGCTTCCAGATCAATCCCGCCGGCGGACCCGATGAGGGGATCCGGGGCGTCATCGACTGGAGCGGGGAGGAGCCCCGCTTTGCCCTTAACCTGCCCGACGCCCGCTCCTGGCTGGAAATGCTCTGGCCCGCGCCCGCCGGCGCCATGCGCCAGCGCGGCCTCGATTTTTCCCTCCACCTCAACCATCTCGGCGGCCATTACGCCCTTCAGGCGCGGCTGCTGCACAGCCGTCCCGGCCGGCCGGTGGAAGAGCTCTTCGCACTCTCCTCCCGCCTCGAGCGCCTGGACGGCGGCTGGCAGGGGATCGGCACCACCACCCTTTGGCCCGATCAGACCAGGGCGGTACGCGGCCACTTCAGCCTCGCCGCAGACAGCATGCGAGTCTCTCTCCGCGATTGGACCATGGGCGAATGGTTTTCCGGCATCCTTCAGATCGGCCGCAGCGGAAGCCTCTCCGGCTCATGCTTTCTTCAGGACTTTCCGGTCGAGCTGCTCGGCAAAGGCGGCGCCGAAACCCCGCGCGGCATCCTCGACGGCGAACTGCTCATCACCGGCACCACCCGGCAGCCGCGCCTCCATACCACCCTGCGCCTGCAGGAGGGGAGATACCGCTCGGCCGGGCCCTTCGAGAGCGAGGGGGCGCTCACCCTCGCCCCTGACGGAGTGGTCCTGGAACGACTCCTGCTGACCAGCGAGGAGAATACCCTCCTCTTCGCCAACGGCTGGTACCGGAGCGGGGCAGACAGCCTCTTTCTGCGCCTGCAAGGGGCCGGTTTCGAAATGCTGCGCCTCTCGCCCGCCCTGCTGCCGGGCGTCAAGCCCCTCACCGGACAAACCGTCGCCGATCTGGTCCTCAGCGGAACCCTCCGCCGGCCCCTGCTCAGCGGCCGGCTTCGCATCCAGAACGGGAGCTGCTATGGCATCGCATTCGATGATCTTGAGGCTCGATTCGGCCCGGAGGAAGGGGCTGCTCCACTGCCGTCTGCCGGGGAGGCGCCGCGCCTCAATTTGCAGCGCCTGGCGGTTCATCGCAAGGGGATCCTCGAACTGGCCGCCCGCGGCTCCCTGCCCCTGCGCGGGGATGACGAGATCGATATCAGCCTGCAGGGGACGGGCAATTTTCTCGCCCTCCTCTCCGATCTCAACCCCTGGTTCGAGGAGAGCGCCAGCGAGGGCCGACTCAGCGCCCGCCTGGGCGGCTCCTGGGGCCGACCTCGCATCAGCGATGCCCGCCTTTCGGTGCGCCACGGCATGCTCAAATTCGAGTCGGTCCTGCCCACCGTCAGCGAGCTGAGCGCCAATCTCGCCTTCCGGCCGGATGAGCAGTTCATCCAGATCGAGGAGATGCAGGCCCGCATCGGCGGCCGGCCGGTACGTATTCGCAGCCAGCTCAGCCGGCCGGGGCTGGCGGAGCGGCCCCTCGAAAATCTGGTTTTCCCGCAGTGGGGGGGACTCAACTTCGGGGTTCTCTCCCTCGAGAATGGGCCGGAGGGGGTGGAGGTCAACATCCTCGGCCTGATGGAACGGGGCAAGTTCGGCACTATCTGGCTGGAAGGCCGCCGGCCGGGTGAAGCCTTTTACTGCGCCGGCCCCATCAACCGGCCCCTCTTTCGCGGGCTCATCAAGGCGGCCAACACCGAGTTCATGTTCCCCTTCGATGAGACCCTGCCCCCGATGGAGGACGGCATTGTCTATAATGTCCTCATGAGCGCCGAATGGGATGTGGCCGTACGCGTGCTCGAGGATGTCCGCTACGTCAAATTCCTTCCCGGAGGGCTCGACAAGGTCTACACCAACATCCTCATCGAGGAGGGCGGAGAGGACATCGATTTCACCGGCGTCACCAACGACTCCACCTTCCGCATCCTCGGCCAGGCGCGCACCAGCTCGGGGGTGATCGAATATCTCGACATGACCTTCCGCATCGAACAGGGCGGGGCGCGCTGGGACCGGGCCAGCCTCTATCCTGTCACCTGGGGCCAGGCCCGCACCACCGTCACCGACTCTCTCGGCTTCACCTCGCAAATCTTTCTCACCGTTCAGACCGTCGATGCCACCATGGAGAAAAAGGAGGTGGACGACATCGTCCGCCAGGAGGAGCGCCGCGGCCGCTGGGACCAGATCCGCTTCAAACTCAGCAGCGACAATCCCAACCTGGGCACCACCGAGGCGCAGCTACTCGCATCGCTCGGCTATTCCGAACGGACGCTTCAGACCAAGGCGATGGACGTCATCGGCATCAACACCGACAATTATCTGCTCCGCCCCTTTTTCAAGCCGGTCGAACGCACTATCGAACATTTTCTCCAGCTCGATTATGTGCGCTTCAGTTCGCGCTTCACCCGCAACTTTCTTGACGCCAACCTCAACAACAACCTGCAGGTCAACAGCCGGCTCGCCCTGCTGCGCAGCAGCCGGCTCATCCTTGGTAAATACCTCAGCCGCAATGTCTTCCTGCAGTACACCGGGCAGGTCGAGGCCGGGGTGGAGTACCGTTACCAGTCCAGGGGGCTCGGCCTGCGCCACAGCCTCGGACTGGAATACCGCATCAGTCCGCAAGTTTTATTGGAACTTGAATACAACTATGATAGTTTGATGCTGTACAACAGGGATGACAAACGGATAATGGTCCGTCACTGGTTTCCGTTCTGAAAGCAGGGTCAAAACGCATTCAAAAAAAATATTTCTCTTTAAAAGAATGCAAAAATTCATTAAATTAAAAAGTTTTAATTGAACCGAACATAAGGCTGATCCTTCATGACCCTACTGCAGCGCCGGTACTTCATCCCGCTCATCGCCCTGTTGCTGATTTTGCCTCTGGCCGGCATCGCCCAGAAGCGGTCGGTCAAGATTCTTGGTCTCTCCGTTGAGGGCAACAAGACCGTCGATGCCAGCATGATCCGCCTCAGTTCCGGATTGAACATCGGCAGCGAGGTGACCGGTGACGGCGTTCAGGAAGCTATCCGCCAGCTCTGGCGTCTCTCGCTCTTTTCCGATGTGCAGATTCTCGTCGACCGCGAATTGGCCGACGGCGCCTATCTCACCATCCATGTTGAGGAGCACCCGCGCCTCGAGAAGGTGGAGATCGAGGGCAACAAAAAGCTCAAGAAGGACGATATCGAGAGCATTCTCAATTTCTATCCCGGCCAGGTGGTGAGCCCCACCCTGATCAGCCGCGCCAAGAGCAAGCTCTATGACAAGTACAAGGAAAAGGGCTATCTGCTCGCCAAAATCAAGGCCAACCAGTACGTCAGCCGTACCGACACCAGCCGCGTGCTCGTGCGCTTTGTCTTCGACGAGGGCAGCAAGGTCCAGGTCGAAAAAATAAATTTCCATGGCAATACCCGCTTCTCCGACAAAAAACTGCGCAAGCAGCTCAAGGGGACCAAAGAGGACCGCTGGTGGCGCGGCGCCGATTTCGACAAGGTGAAATACACCGAGGATCAGGGCAAGCTCATCGATTTCTATCTCAATCACGGCTACCGCGATGCTGAAATCCTCCGCGATTCCCTCTATTACAGCCCCGACCAGAGTGACATGTTCGTCGAGCTCTGGATTCACGAGGGGGAGCAGTACACCTTCGGCGACATCTCCTGGAAGGGCAACACCGTCTTTCCGACCGAGCTTCTGGCCGCCAATCTCGGCTTTGCCAAGGGCGAGGTCTACAGCAAGAAAAAGCTGGACGAAGCCCTGCAAAAGCGCATCGGCACCCTCTATTATGACCGCGGCTATATCTACTCTCAGGTCGAGCCCACCGAGGTTCCGGGCGACAGCAACGTGCTCAATATCGATTTTTCGGTCAGCGAAGGCAAACAGGCCCGCATCAACGAGATCCACATCACCGGCAACACCCGCACCAAGGAAAAAGTGATCCGCCGCGAGCTCAAGATCCTCCCGGGCGACACCTTCAGCCGCACCCTGCTCGAACGCAGCCAGCGCGAGGTCTGGATGCTCAACTATTTCGGTAACGTCGAGCCCAACGTCAAACCCATCGACGAGGAGAAGGTCGACCTCGAATTCAAGGTCGAGGAGAAATCGACCGACACCGCCAACATGTCGGCCGGCTATTCTGAAGTCGACAAGTTCATCGGCTCGATCGGCCTGGCCATGGCCAACCTCTTCGGCAACGGCCAGCGCCTCAGCACCGACTGGAACTTCGGGCGCTATTACCGCTCGTTCAACGTCAGCTTCACCGAACCCTGGCTGCGCGACACCCCGACCCTGGCCGGGGTCTCCCTCTACGACACCAAACGCGATGCCGCCTATTATGGCTACAAGCAGGAGAGCCGGGGCTTTTCGCTGCGCCTCGGCCGCGACCTGAGCTGGCCGGACAACTTTTTCCGCGGCGACTGGATCTATGGCCTCGACGAAACCTCCCTCTCCGATTTCAACAGCTATTACGTCGCTGCCAACCCCAACGGGATTGTGACCCAGAAATGGCCGCTCACCAGCAGCAGCATCACCCAGATCTTCACCCGCAACAGCCTCGACCGCCCCGAATTCCCGACCTCGGGATCGGAGGTGACTTTGACCAACGAGCTGAGCGGGACCTTTCTCGGCGGCAATGTCGATTTCCACAAACATACCCTGCGCATGGACTGGTTCATGCCGGCCTACTGGAAATTCGTCCTCTATTCCAGCTTCCAGGCCGGCTATATGGAGACCATCGGCGACAACCGCAGCATCCCCTATCTCGAATACTTTTTTATGGGGGGCGACGGCCTCTCCCGTTCGATACCCCTGCGCGGATATGACGATCCGCTCGGTGAGAGCACCTCTTATATTGAAGCAGGAGGCAAATCCTATCTGAAATACACTGCTGAACTGCGCATCCCGATCGCCCCGAATCCCACCATCTTCGCGCTCATTTTCGGCGAAGCGGGCAAGGTCTGGCCTGATTTCCGCCACGCCGACCCCTTCACCATGAAGCGCTCAGTGGGTATCGGCGGCCGCGTCTATATGCCCATGGTCGGCATCATCGGTTTCGATTACGGCTACGGCTTTGACCGCCTCGATGCGAACGGCAAATCCGATCCCAAATGGAAGATGCATTTCGTCTTTGGACGCAGCTTCTGACCAGAAAAACAAAGCAATCATTCCTTATCCCAATACCCAGGAGGTAATCGTGAAAAAAATGAAGTGGGTTGTTCTGGCTGTGGTTATGGTCGCCCTGACCGCCGGCTCTGCTTCCGCGCAAAAGCTGGCCTACATCAACTCCCAGAAAATCATCGCCACCTACAAGGAAGCCCAGGACGCCCAGGATCGCCTGAACAAGATCAGCGCCGGTTGGGAAGAAGAGGCCAAACTCATGCAGAAGCAGTTCCAGGAACTTGGCGAACAGCTCGAGTCCCAGTCCCTGCTGCTCAGCGAAGAGCGCAAGGCCGAGAAACAGCAGGAGCTGCAGAATCTCTACATGAAGATCCAGCAGTATCAGGCTGAAAAATGGGGCCAGAGCGGCGAGCTCTACAAGAAGCAGGAAGAGATGATGCAGCCCATTTTCGACAAGATCAATGCGGCCATCAAAAAGATCTCCGAAGAGCAGAGCTACGATTTTGTCTTTGACAGCATCAACGGCAACATCGTCTATGCCAGCCCCCGCCAGGTCGACCTGACCGATGAGGTCCTCGCCGAACTCGAAAAGGGACTGCCGGCCAAGACGACCCCCAAGACACCGCGCTGATCCTTCATCCGGCCCAACCGGAGAAATATAGCCCCGATGACCCATCGGGAGCGGCAGGACACGGATATCGCAAGGAAGCTGGTCCCGGCCAGAGCCGGGACCAGCGCCGGTTTATCAAAACCGGCGGCGCCTGGGCTGTTCCGTGTTTGGCATTTATAGGACGCCCTGATCCGGCAGCCTGACGCGCCCCGCACGGCCGCCCGGCGCGCAGGAATAGGACGCCATGACCGGTTGTTATCATGCACACACGAGCCTTTCTGAGGAAATTTGATGGCCTTCAGCCTTGCAGAGATCGCATCCTGGATCAATGCCGTTGTCGATGGCGATGAGACACTGGAGATCACCGGCCTCGCCAAGATTGAAGAGGCCCGGCCCGGCGAACTGACCTTTATCGCCAATCCCAAATATGAAAAATATATCGCCGACACCGCCGCTTCGGCGGTCATCGTCGCCAACAACTTTTCCGGCAGCAACAAAACCCTGCTGCGCTGCGCAGATCCCTACTATGCCTTCATGCTCCTGGTCGAACGCCTCTACGGCGGTCCGCCGGAGCTGCCTGCCGGCATCCATCCCAGCGCGGTGATCGCGGAGGGGTGCCGGATCGACCCCGGCAGCGCGGTCGGCCCCCTCGTCGTCATCGGACGCGGCTCCACCATCGGACCCGGGGTCCAGCTCCATCCCGGTGTCGTCCTCGGTGAGGAGGTGCAGGTCGGCGCCGGCTCCATTCTCTATGCCAACGTCTCGGTGCGCGAGCGCTGCCGCATCGGCGAGCGCGTGATCATCCACTGCGGTGCGGTCGTCGGCTCGGACGGCTTCGGCTTTGCCTTCAAGGAGGGGCGTTATCACAAGATCCCCCAGACCGGCATCGTCATCATCGAAGACGACGTCGAGATTGGCGCCAACACCACCATCGATCGCGCCACCCTCGGCGCCACCCTCATCCGCGCCGGGGCCAAGCTCGATAATCTGGTCCAGGTCGCCCATAATGTCGAGATCGGCAGCCACACCGCCATCGCCGCCCAGGCGGGGATCTCGGGCAGCTCGCGGGTGGGCGGCTACGTCCGCATGGGGGGACAGGTCGGCATTTCGGGTCATCTCCACATCGGCGACAACGTCGTCCTTGGCGGCCAGGCCGGTGTGACCAAGGATATCCCCGCAGGACTCTTTTATTCCGGCTATCCCGCCCGGCCGCACATGCAGGCCATGCGCGAAGAGGCCGCTCTGGCCCGTCTGCCCGAGCTGCTCAAACGGATACGGCAAATGGAAAAGGAAATAGAATCGCTCAACCGCAAGCTGAACGCGGACGCGGATGAACCGCGCTGAATGAGGGCGCGGAACCCTGGAGGATGAATGATCAAGAACCAGCGCACGATAATACACCCGGTCTCCTACTCCGGTGTGGGGCTCCATACCGGCAATAAAACCAAAATCACCTTCGTCCCGGCCCCGGCCAATACCGGCATCCTCTTCCGCCGCGTCGACATGGCCGACAGCCCGGTCATCCCCGCCGACGTCGATCACGTCCTCGATATCTCCCGCGGCACCACCATCGGCATCGGCGAGGTCAAGGTCCATACCGTTGAACATGTGCTTGCCGCCGTCAGCGGCCTCGAGATCGACAACCTCATCTGCGAGGTCGACGGCAATGAGCCCCCCGTCGGCGACGGCAGCTCCCTGCCCTTTGTCGAAATCCTCCTCAAGGCCGGTTTTGAGGAGCAGGATTCGCCGCGCGACTATCTCATCATCGACAAGACCATCACCTATCACGACCCCTCGCGCGGGATCGATATCGTCGTCTTTCCCTCCGACGAGTTCCGCATCACCTTCATGGTCGATTACAAGAATCCGGCCCTCGGCACCCAGTATACCAGCATGTACTCCCTGCATGAAGAGTTCGCCACCGAGTTCGCCGCCGCGCGCACTTTCTGCTTCCTCAGCGAGGTCGAGCAGCTGCGCAAGGCCAACCTCATCCGCGGCGGCGCCCTCGACAACGCCGTCGTCATCATCGACCGCGACATGAGCGAGGACGAACTCGGCGGGCTGCGCGAACTCTTCGAGATCGACGAAAAGGTGACCCTCTCGACCAATGGCATCCTCAACGGCAAAACCCTGCGCTACCCCAACGAACCGGTCCGCCACAAGGCCCTTGACCTCATCGGCGATCTCGCCCTGCTCGGCATGCCCCTCAAGGCTCACGTCATGGCCGCGCGCTCGGGCCACCAGGCTAACGCCGAACTGGTCAAGCTCATCCGCAAGGAGTATAAAAAGAAGCTGATCCGCTCCAAATTCAAGAGCGACAACAAGGGGGTCTTTCTGGACCAGGAGGCCATCCTCAAGATCCTGCCCCACCGCTATCCCTTCCTGCTCGTCGACCGCATCATCGATTTGGTCCCCGAGGAGCATGTGGTGGGCATCAAGAATGTCAGCAACAACGAGCCCTTTTTCCAGGGCCATTTTCCCGGCAAGCCGATCATGCCCGGGGTTCTCATCATCGAGGCCATGGCCCAGGTCGGGGGCATCCTGCTCCTTAATGCCGAGGTCGATCCGGCCACCAAGCTGGTCTATTTCACCGGCATCGACAATGTCCGCTTCCGCAAGACCGTCACCCCGGGCGATACCCTGCGCTTCGAGGTGGAGCTGACTGCCGCGCGCCGTTCGATGTGCAAGATGATGGGGCGGGCCTTTGTCGATGACGAACTGGTCTGCGAAGCCGAACTCATGGCCGCCATCGTCGACCGCAAGAGCGAAGAACCGGCGGTGATGTGACCGCTGCCGGAAATCCATCCCCGTACAAAGGAGAACCAGCTTGATCGAGATCCATCCCACAGCCCTGGTCGACAATCGCGCCGAGATCGGCGATAACGTGCAGATCGGCCCTTTCGCGATCATCGAGGAAGACGTGGTTATCGGCGCGGGGACGACCATCGGCCCGCATGTTTTGGCCGCCAACGGCGCCCGCATCGGCAAGAACTGCCGCATCCACAACGGGGCCGTGGTTGCCACTCTGCCCCAGGACCTCAAGTTCGGCGGCGAGAAGAGCCTTTTCGAGATCGGCGACAATACCACAGTGCGCGAATTCGCCACCCTTAACCGCGGCACCGCCGCCCACGGCAAAAGCTCCATCGGCAGCAACTGCCTGCTCATGGCCTACACCCACGTCGCCCACGACTGCACGGTCGGCGACAACGTCATCATGGCCAACGGTGTACAGCTCGGCGGCCATGTCACCATCGAGGATTGGGCCATCATCGGTGGCATGACTCCCGTCCACCAGTTCTGCCACGTCGGCCAGCACTGCATGATCGGCGGGGGCTTCCGGGTCATCCAGGACGTTCCGCCCTACATCCTCGCCTCCGAGGAGCCCCTCCGCTTCGCCGGCCTCAACTCCATCGGTCTGCGCCGCCGGGGCTTCAGCAGCGAGACCCTGATGCTCCTCAAGCGCGTCTACCGCATCCTCTACCGCTCGGAGCTCAACGTCAGCCAGGCGGTTGAACGCATCAAGAGCGAGTTCGAGATCACCCCGGAGATCGGCAGCGTCCTGCGCTTCATCGAAACCTCCGATCGCGGCATCATCCATTGAGTCGAGCTGCAGGAAGTGAGGGGATGGAGTATTGGCGTTTCATTGACAGCGGGCTTGCGGACGGCTTTTCCAATATGGCCGAAGATGCCGCCCTGGCGCGCTGTTGGCAGGGGAAACCGGTCCTGCGCCTCTACGGCTGGCGTCCACCGGCGATTTCGCTCGGCTTTCATCAACGCCTGGAAGATCTCGACCTCGAGCGCTGCAGCCGTGACAACATCGATGTCGTCTATCGTCCCACCGGGGGACGCGCCGTGCTCCACGACGATGAGGTGACCTATGCCGTCATCCTCGGGCCCGGCAGCCGGCTCTACGATGACCGGGTGATGCCCGTCTATGAACGCATCAGTGCAGGCATCATGGCCGCACTGGCCCTGCTGCGCATTCCCCTCGCCTTTGAACGCGCCCCGGCCCGCAAGGGGACGGGCGGCAAAAACGCCCTTTCCAGCCTCTGCTTCGCCTCTTCGATCCAGCATGAAATCGGCCACGGGGGCAAAAAGATGATCGGCAGCGCCCAGCGCCGCTTCGGCGCCACTGTGCTGCAGCACGGTTCGATCCTGCTCGGCGGGGCTCATCTGCGCCTGGTCGACTATATAAAACCGCAGGATCAGGATGGAGGAGAGGGGGAATGGCGCGGCCGCGCCCGGCGCTTTATGCAGGAAAAGACTGTGGCCCTCAACGAGATCAGCCCGCAGCCCCTCGATTACACCGCGGTCGCCGCCGCCCTGAGGCATGGATTCGCTGAGCGCTGGGGGATCGCCTGGAGCGATTCAGAGCTGACCAGCGAGGAGAAAAACCTCGCCACGGAGCTGCGCGGGAAGTTCAGGGACAAAACCACCGCAAGAGGGCAGATTGGCTAGCAAAAAGATCATTATCCTGGGCAGCACCGGTTCGATCGGCCTCAACGCCCTCCATGTGGTCGAGCAGATGCCGGAGCGCTTCAGGATTCTGGCCCTGACAACCCACCGCCAGATCGACCATCTGCTGCAGCTGGCGCAGCGCCACCGCCCCGCCCTTGCCGTCGTCACCGGCGCTGAACCGGACGGGGAGCAGCGCAACGCCTTCCGTGCCCTGGGCGTCGAACTCCGCACCGGCACGGAGGCCCTGGCCGCCATTTGCGCGGAGTTGGATTACGATTTGCTCGTCAACGCGGTCGTCGGCGCCGTCGGCTTTACCCCCACCCTGACCGCGATCGAGCGCGGCCGCAGCGTCGCCCTCGCCAACAAGGAGGCGATGGTCATCGGCGGGGCCCTGGTCACCGCCGCTGCGGCGGCGAGCGGCGCGGAGATCCTTCCCATCGACAGCGAGCACAGCGCCATCTGGCAGTGCCTGATGGGCGAGGAGAAAACGGCCGTTGAGGAGATCATCCTCACCGGCTCGGGCGGCCCCTTCCGCACCTGGCCCGCCGAAGATCTGGTGCACGTCACCGTCGAGCAGGCCCTCAAGCATCCCAACTGGAATATGGGACGCAAAATCACCATCGATTCGGCCACGATGATGAACAAGGGACTGGAGATCATCGAGGCCTGCTGGCTTTTCGGCCTCCCGGAGGAGAAGATCAGGGTGGTCATCCATCCCCAGTCCATCATCCATTCGATGGTGGCCTTTCGGGATGGCTCGATCAAGGCCCAGCTCGGCCTGCCCGACATGCGGGTGCCGATCCAGCTGGCGATGACCTGGCCGGAGCGCTGCGCCTCCGCGTTTCCGCGCCTCGATTTCAGCACCCTCGACCGGCTCACCTTTGCCCAGCCGGATGAGGCCAAATTTCCGGCCCTCGCCCTGGCGCGCGCCGCTATCCGCGCGGGTGGAAGCGCCCCGGCCGTACTCAACGCCGCCAACGAAGCGGCGGTCAACCTCTTTCTCGAGGAGCGCATCGGCTTTCTCGCTATCGCCCGGCTCATCGACGGGGCCCTGCAGGCCCACAGCATCGACAGCGTTCCTTCGGCCGGCGCCCTTCTGGAGGCCGACCACTGGGCCCGCGATCATGTCACAGAGGCGGCAGCGCACCTGCGCCGGTGATGCGGTTGGTCCGCCACGGAAAGCCTTGCGGCGGCTGTAAATCCGCCTGAATGAAACTCGCTGTAACCATAAAATGAATTAACCGTAGTACCCAATATAAAGAACAAAGGAAATCATCATGATGCTCATGCTTTCGATTGTGACCACCTATCTGCTCCCCTTCATCGTGGTCCTCGGCGTCCTCATCATTGCCCACGAGGCGGGCCATTTTCTCGCGGCCAAGGCCTTCGGCATACGTGTGGAACGTTTTTCGGTCGGTTTTCCCCCGCGCCTTTTCGGCAAACAGATCGGCGAGACCGACTATTGCGTCTCGGCTGTGCCTCTCGGCGGCTACGTCAAGCTCTCTGGCATGATCGACGAATCAATGGACACCGGGGGAGTCAAGGGGGAACCCTGGGAGTTCATGTCCAAGCCGGTCTGGGTGCGGATGCTGGTCCTTTTCGCCGGCCCCCTCGCCAACGTCCTGCTCACCATCTTCGTCTTCACCGTCAGCGTCTTCATCACCGGAATCCCCGAGCCGGTCGGTCCCATCGTCGGCCGCGTCATGGAGAATATGCCGGCCCAGACGGCGGGCCTCCAGCCCGGGGACCGCATCGTCCGCATCGACGGCGCCCCGATCTCCTCCTGGGACGACCTCATCCGCATCATCCACGCCTCCCCCGAGAAGGAGATCAAGATCGAATGGGAGCGCAGCGGCGCCCCGATGTCGGCGCTGATCACCCCCAAACTGGACAAGATGCTCGGCTACGGACTGGTTGGCATCGACGCCAAAACCATCAACGTGCGGCCCGGCTTTTTCAAGGGCATGGCCGTAGGCTGGCAGTCGACCTGGAACCTGACCCGGATGATGTTCCGCTCTTTTGGCATGCTTTTCAGCGGCGACGTTTCGGTCAAGGAGGGGCTGGCCGGACCGGTGCGCATCGCCCAGATGACCGGCGAGACCGCCAAGGCCGGCTTCGGCAGCCTGGTGATGTTCATGGCCCTGCTCAGCCTCAACCTCGGCATCATCAACCTTTTTCCCATCCCCGCTCTCGACGGCGGCCATCTGCTCCTGCTCGCCTATGAGGGGGTGACGCGCAAGCCGATCTCGACCAAGGTGCGCCTCGTCGTTCAGCAGATCGGCATGGCCATGCTGCTGGCCCTGATGCTCTTCGTCATTTTTAATGATTTTGTCAACATTTTCTAGGTTTTCACGACCAGCCCCGGCGTCCACCGGGGCTTTTTTTTGTGCGGAAATTACTTCTTGCAACTCTCGCAAATAAATGTTAATTTTCAGATTGAAAGAATATTACCATCGCAACCTTGCGAACCTTTTGCTACGGGAGGCGCTGTGGAAACCAGGAAAACCGCTTTATATGACGTGCACCAGCAGGCGGGCGCCAAGCTGGTCGAGTTCGCCGGCTATTATATGCCCATCCAGTACCGCGGCATCATCGAGGAGCATCGCCGGGTCCGCACCACCGTCGGCCTCTTCGACGTCTCCCATATGGGCGAATTCATTGTCAAGGGATCCAATGCCGAGGCCTTTCTGCAAAAGATCACCATCAACGATGTCAGCAAGGTGGACGTCCGTCAGGTGCAGTATTCGGCGATGTGCTACCCGGAGGGGGGCATCGTCGACGATCTGCTCATCTACCGCTTCCCCGACCACTATCTGATGGTCGTCAATGCCGCCAATCTGGACAAGGACTGGGAATGGGCCAACCGTCACCTCATCGGCGGCGTCACCCTGACCAACGAGAGCGACCGCTACTCCCTGCTCGCCCTGCAGGGGCCGATGGCCCAAAAGACCCTGCAAAAGCTCACCGCACTGGATCTGGGCAAACTCGACTATTACTGGCTGGATGAGGCCGAGGCCGCCGGCGTCCCGATGATGATTTCGCGCACCGGCTACACCGGCGAACTCGGGTATGAGTTGATGATGCCCAATGAATCGGCTGTGAAGGTCTGGAAAGCGGTGATGGCGGCCGGCGCCGAGTTCGACATCGAACCCATCGGCCTCGGCGCACGCGACACCCTGCGCCTCGAGATGAAATACTGCCTTTATGGCAATGACATCGATCAGACCACCAATCCCCTCGAGGCCGGCCTCGGCTGGATCACCAAACTCAACAAGGGCGAGTTCATCAGCCGTGAAGCCCTGCTTCAGATCAAGGCCGCCGGCCTCAAGCGCAAACTCATCGGCTTTGATATGCCCGGACGCGCCTTTCCGCGCCACGGCTATGCCATCTACTCCGGCGGCGAGCGCGTCGGGGTCGTCACCAGCGGCACCTTCTCGCCCAGCCTTGAAAAGGGCATCGGCACCGGCTACGTCCCGGTCGAACTGGCCGCGGTCGGCACCCCGCTCGAGATCGAGATCAGAAACAGCCGCATGCCGGCCACGGTCTGCGAAACCCCCTTCTACAAGAAATAGTACCGGACCTCCGAAGGACGCTCAGGTTCCATGCGCAAACGCACAAAGAAAAAGAGCCCGGTCAAGGCAGCCCAACCCCTGCTCGATGCCCGCAAAAGCGAGGAGCTGCTCGGCCTGCTCCTCATCCTCTTCGGCCTCCTCCTCGCCATCGGCCTGATCTCCTATCAGGGCGAAAATCCCCAGGAGGTCACCGCCAATCTGGTCCGGAATCAGCTCGGCATCGCCGGCGTCTATCTCTCCTGGGCCCTCATCCACGGCACGATCGGCTTTCCCGTTATCGTGCTGCCCTTTCTCCTCATCGCCCTCGGGGTCTTCAAGCTCCTCGGCCGGGAGACCGCGCAGCTGCGCCGCTGGAGCTGGTTCACCTTTCTCCTCGCCCTCTTCATCTCGCTCGGCTTCGCCATTTATCACTATGTCACCCGTGCCCCCCTCGCCCAGGCCTATGAATTTTCGGGCTTTATCGGGGTGCTGCTGGCAACCCTGCTGCGCAAGCTGATCGGGATCTACGGGGCGGTCATCGTCCTGGTCGTGCTGACGGTGATCAATATCGTCACCTTCACCTCGATCTCCCTGCGCGAGATCCATGCCAATCTCTCCGCCGGCATCGCCCGGCTCGGGGTGCGCATCGGCCAGAACATCCGCGAGATGCGCGGGGTCAAGAGCAAGCCGGAGGCGGCGGTGAAGCGCTTCCGCGCCGCCGATTCCAAAGGCCCGATCGTCGCACGGCCTCTGCCCATCGATCTCGCCGAGGAGGAGGAGATTGCGCCACCACCGGTCAAGGTAGCGCTGCCCCCGCGGCCGGCGCCGGTGCGCCCGGCAGCCCAAGAGTGGGAGGGGGAGGAGGAGCTGACAGAGGAGGAAGAGGGCGAGCTGGTGCCTTCCCTCAAGCCGAGCGGTCCCTATACCTTTCCGCCCCTGAGCCTGCTCCACTTGCCCGAGGAGGCGGTCGAACCGGTCTCCGAGGATGAGCTGCGCGCCAACGCCAGAATGCTCGAGGAAAAGCTCGCCGATTTCGACATCCAGGCACGGGTCACCGAGATCCATCCCGGCCCGATCATCACCCGCTATGAGATGGAACTGGCGCCCGGCATCAAGGTCAGCCGCATCACCGGACTGGCCGATGACCTCGCCATGGCGATGCGCGCCAAACGCATCCGCATCGTCGCCCCCATCCCCGGCAAGAACGCCATCGGCGTCGAGATCCCCAATGAAAAGCCGCAGATGGTCTATCTGCGCGAGATCCTTGCCTCCAGCGAGTTCCAGTCCGCCAGATCGGTGCTCAGCATCGGCCTGGGCAAGACCATCTCCGGCGCGCCCTACGTCACCGATCTGGCCTCGATGCCCCATCTCCTCGTCGCCGGCTCGACCGGCTCCGGCAAGAGCGTCTGCCTGAATACCATCATCGCCAGCTTTCTCTACAAGGCCCACCCGGCCCAGGTCCAGCTCGTCCTCATCGACCCCAAGCGCCTCGAGCTCTCCACCTACAGCCGCCTCCATCCCTACCACCTCTCCTATGTGGAGGGGGTGCGCGAGAAGGTGGCCACCAGCGCCAAGAGCGCCATCGCGGTGCTCAAGTCGGCCGAGCAGGAGATGGAGCGGCGCTACGACATGCTCGCCACCGCCGGGGTGCGCAACATCGAGGAGTATAACGCGCGCGCGGCCGAGGGGCGCATCCACACCGAGAGCGGCGCTGTCGCTTCGGCCCTGCACTATCTGGTCATCGTCGTCGACGAACTCGCCGACCTCATGCTCACCTCCAGCGCCTCCAAGGATGTGGAGGAGCCGATCGCCCGCCTCACCCAGATGTCCCGCGCCGTCGGCATCCATCTCATCGTCGCCACCCAGCGTCCCTCGGTGGACGTCATCACCGGGGTGATCAAGGCCAATTTCCCGGCGCGCATGGCCTTCCAGGTGGCCAGCAAGGTCGACTCCCGCACCATCCTTGACATGAACGGGGCGGAAAAGCTCCTCGGCAAGGGCGATATGCTTTTCCTGCCGCCCGGCAGCGCCGAGCCCATCCGCATCCATAACGCCTATATCGGACTGGAAGAGATCGAGAGCGTCATCGCTCACATCCATACCCAGCCGCCCATCGTCAAGTCGCCCCTGCCGGCCTGCGTTGACGACGAGATGGGCGGAGGCAGCGATGAGCGCGGCCCGGGCAACGGCCGGCGCGATCCCCTCTTCAGCGAGGCGATGCGCATCGTCGTCCGCACCGGCCAGGGCTCGGTCTCCATTCTGCAGCGCCGCCTCAAGGTCGGCTACTCGCGCGCGGCCCGGCTCATTGACGAACTCGAAATGGCCGGTGTGGTCGGCCCCTTCGAGGGCAGCAAGGCCCGCGAGGTCCTGCTGCGGCCGGAGGACCTCGAAAACCTGCCCGGCGACAGCGAAAATGACGATGAGGAAGAGTATTGACCACCGGGCGGGAACACCGCGCCCGCTCTGACGTTCAAGATGGGGATGTAACGTCACATTTATAAAGGATTCGCCATGAAACGACTTTTCACCCTCCTGATCATCTTCGGCCTGGCCGCTTCTCTCTCCGCCCAGGAGGCCGCCGACCTCCTCGGCAAAATCCAGAAGCGCTATGAGGCCATGAAGAGCGTCTGCGCCGATTTCACCCAGACCTTCAACTGGGAACTGGCCGGCGAGCGCCAGGTTTTCGAGGGCAAGATCTGCACGCGCAACGGCGTCCAGTTCAGGATCGAGACCGGCGACCAGCTCATCGTCACCGACGGCAAGACCGTCTGGACCATGCCGCACGGCAACAAGCAGGTGATCATCGATGACGCCTCCGAGAACGGCGATACCAACCCCTTTCTCAAATCCTTTCTGAAGAATTTCGTCGACAACTATACCAGCGAACTCCTCGGCAGTGAGAGCATAGCCGGCGCGCCCTGCCATCACATCCGCCTCAAGGCCAAGAGCGGCGACGAGTTCACCCAGGAAGTCGAGATCTGGGCTGATCAGAAGAGTTTGCTCATGAACCGGATCAGGCAGATTGATCTCAACGGCAACAGCTCCACCTACGAGGTACGCAACATCGATCTCAACGCCCGGTTGACCGACGCCACTTTCCGGCCGGAGATCCCCGCCGGATACGAAGTCGTGGACATGCGCTGATGCCTCGATCCCTGACGCGGACACTCCTGCTGGCCGTGCTCCTGGCACCGGCAGCCTTTGCCCAGCAGCCTGCCCAGTCCGAGACCCCGCACGCAGCGCAGTATTTTCTCGGCAGTCAGGATCAGGTGCTGATGGCGGTCAACGTCTGGGGCTTTGTGCACAAGCCGGGACAGTACATGGTCCCCTATGAGACCGATTTGATCTCCCTGCTCTCCTTTGCCGGCGGGCCGCGCGAGGAGGCGCGCATCAAGAGCATCAAACTGGTGCGTCCGGCCGCCGGCGAGAGCAAGACGGAGGTCATCGAAATCGACGTCAAGGCCTATCTGGACAAGGGACGGATCGAGGAGATTCCCATCCTGCGCCCGGGCGATACGGTGGTGGTCTCTGGCACCTCGTTCCACTTCATCAACCAGTTTTTCGATTTTGCGGTCCGCATCGCCGCCCTGGTGCAGGTTTGGGCCCTGATCGATTTTTACCGGGATAATTAGTACAGGCATCCATGAATTCTCCATCAGCCCCTGCAACCTACCCCGGCGGCAGCCCGCTGCGGCTTTTTCCGCCCCCCCGTCAGGAGCGCCAGCTGACTGTCCACGACTATCTGCGCGTCCTTTACCGCGGCCGCTGGGTGATTCTCGTCTCCTTTCTCTCCGTTCTGGCGGCCACCCTCTACTACACCTTCACCACCGAACCCGAATACCAGGCCTCCGCCAAGCTCATGCTCGAGCAGCAGTCCGGCGTCAGTCAGTCCCTCTTTGATTTTTCCACCATGATGAAAAAAGAGACCATGATCAACAATCAGGTGGAGATCCTCAAAAGCCGCAGCCTGGCGGAGAATGTGCTCGAAGATTTGCGCAGCACCCCGGAAGCCGGCCGGCTGCGCCTGCTCGGCAGCGAGGCAGGCGGGGGACGCAACCGGCTGAAGGAGTGGTTCGGCCGGACCGGCCGCCCGGCCTCGCTGGACGATCCCCTCTTTTTCGACCTCGTTGTCGAGAATCTGCGCAGCCAGCTCAGCGTCGCCCCGATCCGCAATACCGATATGATCGAGATCAAGGTCACCGCCCCCTCGCCCTTTGAAGCGGCCTATGTGACCAACGCCGTCGCGCAGGCCTATCAGGAGATGAACAAGGCCCAGAGCCAGGCCGAGGTGCGTCAGGTCAAGAATTTCATCGAAGACCAGATGAGCAAGATGCACACCGAGCTGGCTACCTCCGAGGAGAAGCTCAAGACCTATCAGCAGCAGGCCAAGGTGGTCGCGCTCGACCGCGAGACCGAGGAGCTGGTGCGCAAGATCGCCGAGTTTGAGACCATCTACAACGAAGCCGCAACAGACCTTGCGGCGCAGCGGCAGCGGTTGAACTATATCAATCAGCAGCTCGCGGAGCGCAACGTTGATTTCGACGTCGAAACCATCTCGACTGCGCCCTATCTGGCGGAGCTGAAAAAGCAGATCGCCGAGAAGGAGGCGGCCCTCGCCTCCTACATGGCCTCGATGATCGAGATCGGCGCCTATGAGCGCAATCGCAACGAAGTGCAGATCCGCGAGCGCCAGGTCGAAGCCCTCAAGAAAAAGTTCAAGGAGGAGATCGCCAAGATCGCCGCGGCCGAGTTCGTCGATCCGGCCCAACTCGCTTCAACCCTCTTTGCCAGCAAGATCGAGGTCGAAACCGAAATCCAGTCGCTCATCCCCCGCGTCGAGGCCCTCAAGGGGATCGTCGCCACCTACAATCGCGAACTCGAATCCCTGCCCCAGAAGAGCCTCACCCTGGCGCGGCTGATGCGCACCGCCCAGGTGGATGAAAAAATCTACCTCATGCTCCAGGAAAAATACCAGGAATCCCGCATCACCGAGGTGGGGCAGATCGGCAACGTCCGCATCATCGATTCGGCCAAGGAGCCCAAAAAGCCGGTCTCGCCGCGTAAAAAACTCAATATCCTGCTCGGCCTCATCGCCGGCCTCGGCCTTGGCGTCGGCATCGCCTTCATGCTCGAATACCTCGACAACTCGGTGCGCACCATGGAGGACATCGAGCGCCTCGGCATGACCGTGATGGCCACCATCCCCTTCATCAAGGGGGAGCAGACCAACGGGGTCTTCGCCCGCGCCGGCGAGGGCAAAAACGACGCCGAGGTGCGCTCCATCAACGAACGGCTGGTGACCCAGCTCAAGCCGCGCTCGCCGGTCTCGGAGGCCTACCGCGCCCTGCGCACCAACATCATGTTTTCCAGCCCGGGGCAGCCGAAAAAGCTCTTCATGGTCACCAGCAGCGGCCCGCAGGAGGGCAAATCGACCACGGTCGCCAATCTGGCCATCACCTTCGCCCAGATGGGCAACCGCACCCTGCTCATTGACGCCGACCTGCGCAAGCCCATCCAGCACCGCCTCTTCGGGCTGGATAAAAGCAGTGGCTTGACCAACATCCTGGTCGGCCGCGCCCTGCTCAAGGATTCGGTGCGCTCCATCGAGGTCCTGCCCGAACTGCATGTGCTCGGCTGCGGGGTGATTCCGCCCAATCCGGCCGAGCTGCTCGGCTCCGAGGCGATGAAAAAACTGCTCGAGGAGGCCCGCAAGCATTACAGCATCGTCCTCATCGATTCGCCTCCCGCCCTGGCCGTGACCGATGCCTCGATTCTCTCGCCCATGGTCGACGGGGTGCTGCTCGTCATCCACTCCGGCGATACCGCCCGCGAGGCGGCTGTGCGCGCCCACGAGCAGCTCAAGCGCGTCGGCGCCCCGGTGCTCGGCGCCATCCTCAACGGCATCGCCGCCGAGCAGGTCTACGGCTCCTACTATCAGCACTACTATTACAGCGACTATTACCGCGACAAGGATAAAAGCGGCAAGGGCGGCTCCGACAAAGCAAAGCCGCCAAAAGAGGGTGGAAAACAGTCCTGATCATGGCCATACACTGCTCGTCCCCGAGCGTAATGGAATGGACCGGACTGAATATCACCTGCGGATTAAACTGAGAAGGAACTGCGGCAGTGTCCGAGCACAGAATCAGCGAATCCCAACCCCTCTGGTACGCCTTTGTCACGCGGCCCCGTCATGAGAAAAAGGCCAGGCTCAGCCTCGACGGAGCCGGAATCGAGAACTATCTTCCCATCCGGTCGGTCCTGCGTCAGTGGAAGGACCGCCGCCGCTGGATCGAGGAGCCTCTCTTTTCCTGCTATATCTTTGCCCGCATCGCCTACAACCGCCGCTGGGATGTCCTCACCTCCCCGAGTATAGTCCGGATCGTCAGTTTTAACCACACCCCGGCCCCGGTGCGCGAGGAGGAGATCGAGACCATCCGCCGCATCCTCACCACCGGCGTGGAAGTCGAGGTGCAGCCGGGCCTGCTGCCGGGCACGCAGGTGCGCATCAGTTCGGGCCCTCTGGCCGGGCTGGAGGGGATGCTCATGGGTCAGCGCGGCGAGAAATTCTTCGTCGTTCACATCCCCGCCATCGGCAAGTCGGTGCTGGTGAGCATGGGCGACAATATCGTGGAGGCGGTCTGACCCCTCACGCCCACCCGCGCCTCTCGTCACCACCCGC